>JAEAMG010000408.1_pt1 | contig 52284 bp, 46 predicted proteins | sample 8958741 | NCBI WGS metagenome assembly JAEAMG01 (sample SAMN16933256, study PRJNA681125) | bioreactor sludge metagenome | isolation source: anaerobic bioreactor treating anionic surfactant - SDBS | place: India: Bengaluru | collected 2019-02-28 | reverse complement strand
TCGTTAACTATGTATTCCTCAGAATGAAACATGGCAGACCTGGTTTTTATTGATATAGGTAAAGATATATATAATTAGAATACTAAAATTACTATTTACTTCTTTTATTGATACAAAATAGTTAGTTTTGTAAATTAATAATTGTAACCCTTTAAGACAATGAGATTTATACGAGTTATTATGAGTAAAACCTTTATGTTGCCCGACGACATAATTGGAATAACGTTTTTCCCATTTATCATCATGCGGAAATCCTATTTTGACGAAATGCCCGAAGGTGTAAAGACGATGATGATAAATCACGAAAAGATTCATGTTGCCCAACAAAAAGAGATGCTGGTTGTATTTTTCTATCTATGGTATTTTATTGAATGGGCCATCCGGCTGTTGATTAGGCAGCCCCATGCTTACCGTAATATATCGTTCGAAGCCGAATGTTATGCCCACCAGAAAAATCCTGAATATCTAAAGACCCGTAAACGTTGGGCCTTTATGGATTATCTGTAATACCTTACCCAGTCTATTTTCATTTCGACAGGAAGCTGTTTCGGATCTACTTCTCCAACCCACGTACCTCCTAATTGCATGTCAAGTAGCAAATAGAAAGGTTTCCCAAAGGGATACTGACCCTCTTTGTCGTTGTTCAGATTGGGATACGAAAATGTATGTATATCGTTTATGGAGAAGATCAGACTGTCCGGGGTGATCTCTACGGCATATGTGTTGTATCCGTTTGGATTGATTTTTCCGGTACTTCCGTTTTTAGGTTCTTTTATACCTAATACATACGTGTAGTTTGTATGAATGGTCTGGTATGCGATTTCGTCGTGATTCAGTCGTTCCATAATATCTATCTCGCCACCAAAAGGCCATTTACCATCTTGTGGTAACATCCAAAAGGCAGGCCAGGCACCTTTTGCTCCTTGTAGTTTGGCGCGTATTTCTACTTTGCCATAGGTAAAGGTTACTTTATCTTTGGTATATAAACCTCCTGTCAGGTATGGAGCCGTATCGTTTGGTAGGGTGTAGTTGTTGATTCCCCTAAGAATCAGGTTACCATCGGATACCTGGTAGAGAGAGTCGAAATCAGACATGTAATTGTTCCAGTCGGATGTGCCTCGGGGGATCTTGCTCCAGCTTTTGGTGTCAAACCCATTGGTTTGATCAAAATTTTCTTCCCAAACTAATTTTAGTACGCGGGTTTCTTCATCTTTGTCGCACGAAATTCCAGGAATGGCACACAGCAAAAGGAATAACCAAATTAAGTTCTTTTTCATGTTTTTGTGTTTTATAATGTTAGATCGTTGTTTCGGATTCATGGGGCAAACTCCGAATTGCGGTAAATATACAGTTTATTTTAGATTTATGGAATCTTGTAGGGGATAAATTGGGTTAGTAAGTTATTTGTGCTTATCTTTGATCAGTTATTATTAATCAAAACTTTAATAGAAATGTTTCAGGATTTAAAGAATTATGTAAATGAGTACCTCTATAATAAAGAGGTGTTGGGTGTTTCTTCTTCGCTGGAAGAGTTTAAACGTTTGCTGACTATGTCAATTATTAAGGAGTGTAATTCTGGAATTGAAGTATATGAGGGTTACTCTCCCAGGGAAATTACACTGATGTTATACTCACCTTTCGAGTCCGATTGTCCGGTTCAGTTAAATAAACTTTCGTCGGAAGAATATGCAATGATTCCAATTTTTAGGCAGGTTAAGCGACTTATGGAAGTTATTGAAGAAAAAAAAGAATTAAAACTCACTGCCAAAGGAAATTTACCGGTTAAAATTGTAAAAGAATTGTATTCTCTAGGTATATCTGATGATTTTATAGAAGCAGGTATATACAAATTGGCTAAAGAGCAAGATTCGAAGAGGGTTCGAATTGTGAGAATCCTGGCCCATTCAGCAGGCTTAATCAAGAAAAGGAAAGGGGTACTTTCTCTTACTGTTGAAGGGGTTCGCAACTTAAAAGACGATTCCTTGTTATTAAAGACCTTAATTGGAGCTTTCTGTAGAAAGATTGACTGGGAGATCTTAGATTTTATGAACATATATGGCGATATTATTCGAATTGAGGTTGCGTTTTCAATTGTTTTACTGGCTCGTTATGGAACGGAAAAGCGTATTGAACAATTTTATGCGGTGAAAAATTACAATGCTTTTCCTCTTTATTTTGAATCACCAGTTAGTGAAGATACATTATGTTGGGATTATAACAATTCTTATAGAGAACGAATAATAAAAGGTTTTATGAAACACTTTGGATTAATAGAATTTGAACCGAGAGAAAAGATGTGTGACTCTATTTATTTACAAAAAACAGCGATTTTTGATAAATTATTCCGAATCATTCCTCCAAAGCAGTAATTGAATTATATCCGAAAAGATACTTCCTTGCGAATAAACTGAGTTTTCGCAAAATGATCTGTCATCCATCATTTTTAGGCCCGGATCCCTTTGTTGAAGCGGCTTCTGATGATGACAGATGCCGTGTGACAGATCCCTTGCATCTGTCATCTGTCATCCCGGTTTAAATAGATATATGAACTGATTTCAATCCTATATGATTGGAAATCAGTTCATATATCTTTGAAAAACAGATCCTATATCTTTGAGGCAAAAGTCATAATAAACAACACAAAAAGTATATACATTTTGAACAAAAAGTACCTGCAAATGAGAATACAAGTACCGAAAAAACTTCCCTTAAGGGAAAAATATTTTTTACTTAAGGGAAGTTTTTTTTATACTTAAGGGAAAATTTTCGTAGATGGGGTATTTGTTTTTAGCTAATACAGTGTAACTTATAAAAAATTGAGTAGACACTTTTTTAAGCGTTAAACTGAAAACATAGTCACCTGCCGGGTTGTATTATTGGTCTTTCTTTAGCCATCTCTTACCGGCAGGAGTATATAAAAATATCAAAAATATTAAAGCGGGAATCCCGATCATTAATAGTACACCAGTAGCAGCATCCATATTTCTTTTTTTATCAATTATTGGTATTCGTAAATGCCAAAAGTATTAATATTTCTGCATATTAAAACAAAAAACTCCTGCAATCATTGTGACTGCAGGAGTTTTTGTATCGTAATTATTCTAATTACTTGTTCATAGCTTGTTCGATGGCTACGGCAACAGCAACGGTAGCACCTACCATTGGGTTGTTACCCATACCAAGGAATCCCATCATTTCTACGTGAGCAGGAACTGATGAAGATCCAGCGAACTGAGCGTCGCCGTGCATACGACCCATAGTGTCTGTCATACCGTAAGAAGCAGGACCGGCAGCCATGTTGTCCGGGTGAAGTGTACGACCTGTACCACCACCAGAAGCAACAGAGAAATACTTATGTCCGTTTTCCATACATTCTTTCTTGTATGTTCCTGCAACCGGGTGCTGGAAGCGGGTAGGGTTGGTTGAGTTACCTGTGATAGATACATCAACACCTTCTGCACGCATGATGGCAACACCTTCACGTACATCGTCTGCACCGTAGCATTTTACTTTTGCACGAAGACCTGTAGAATAAGGAGTTTCCTTAACTACGTTCAGGTCGCCTGTGTTATAGTCGAACTGAGTCTGTACATAGGTAAAACCATTGATACGAGAGATAATCATAGCAGCGTCTTTTCCTAAACCGTTCAGGATAACGCGCAATGGTTCTTTACGTACCTTATTTGCCATTTCGGCGATTTTGATTGCACCTTCGGCAGCTGCGAATGATTCGTGACCGGCAAGGAATGCAAAACATTTTGTTTCTTCGCGAAGCAAACGTGCACCCAGGTTACCGTGACCGATACCTACTTTGCGGTCGTCGGCAACAGAACCTTTGATACAGAATGACTGCAGACCGATACCGATAGCTTCAGCTGCGTCGGCTGCATTTTTACAACCTTTCTTGATTGCGATTGCTGCACCTACAACGTAAGCCCATGCTGCATTTTCAAAACAGATTGGTTGTGTTTCCTTACACATGGTATAAGGATCGATACCGGCAGCATCGCAGATAGCTTTTGCTTCGTCGATGTCTTTGATATCGTATTGGTTTAATACCGCGTTGATGTTATCGATACGACGGTCATAACTTTCAAATAAAGCCATAATGATATTGTCTTTAAATTTTTTTACCTTGTTGTTGTTTAGCTATTTGTAAGCTACTTTTTAAAGTTTTTGCTTACAAAGAATAAGGATAGAAGAAGGTTGATAATAATCACGCCTCCACAGCACGCCAGATAAAATGCTTTCCAGGGTGGTAACACCATGTAGCAGATTACAGAAGCAATCACAATGATTACAATAAGCCCGATGAGGACACGCTGTATTATCTTCTTATTCATTACGAGGATCGATGTATTTTACAGCTTCTTTAAAACGACCGTAAGAGCCTTTCGCTTTTTCTAGCGCTTCATTGGCTTCAACACCTTTCTTCACCATTTCCATAAACTTGCCAAGGTGAACAAATTCGTAACCGATAACTTCGTCATTTGCATCAAGAGCCATGCGGGTGCAATAACCTTCTGCCATTTCAAGGTAACGGGTTCCTTTCGCCAAAGTTCCGTACATAGTACCAACCTGGCTACGCAGACCTTTACCTAAGTCTTCAAGACCTGCTCCGATAGGAAGACCGTCTTCAGAGAAAGCCGACTGTGTACGACCGTAAACGATCTGCAGGAACAATTCGCGCATGGCGGTATTGATCGCATCGCAAACTAAGTCTGTGTTCAGGGCTTCAAGGATTGTCTTACCCGGAAGAATTTCAGATGCCATAGCAGCAGAGTGAGTCATACCCGAACAACCGATCGTTTCGATCAGGGCTTCCTGGATGATTCCTTCTTTTACATTCAGCGTAAGCTTACAGCTACCCTGTTGAGGTGCACACCAGCCAACACCGTGTGTTAAACCTGAAATGTCACTGATTTCTTTGGATCTAACCCATTTTCCTTCTTCAGGAATTGGAGCAGACGGATGGTTAGCTCCCTTTTTTACAACACACATGTGTTGTACTTCATGTGAATAAATCATAATCGCTAATTTATTATAATATAAGATAATTATAAATACCTTACGTAAGTGTTTTTAAGTTAGACGTTGCAAAAGTAGTTGTTTTTTCGACATCATGCAATAAAAAAGGGAGGCTGCCCTCCCTTTTTTTAATTACTTTATCAGCTCTGCCAATTTAGTGTTAAGTTCTTCACCATGCAAGTTCTTTGCGAGTATAGTTCCGTCTTTATCAACCAATACGGTATGTGGAATACTGTTTACGCCATAAAGGGCGGCTCCTTCTGATTCCCAGAATTTAAGATCGGATAATTGCTTCCATTCCATATGCATGTTTTTTACTCCTTCCACCCAGGCGTCTTTATCTTTATCCAATGAAACACCTACAATTTCGAAGCCTTTTTTGTTATACTTTTTGTAAAGTTCAACCAATGCAGGCATCTCTTTGCGGCAGGGAGGGCACCACGATGCCCAGAAGTCGATCAACACGATTTTACCCTGACCAACATACTCGGACAGCTTGTGCATGTTGCCTTCCATATCGGCCATTTCGAAGTCGGTGAACTTCTGGCCTACGGCAACCTTGCCTAATACCTCAAGTCTGGCAATTACGCGGTCGATACCCGGTACGGCCTTAAAGGTGGAATCGGCTTTAGCTATAATTTCCTGTTGTACGGCTTCGTCCAGATAAGAGCTGAACGAACGGAATACGTATGCTCCGGATAGTTTGGTTGGGTTCTCACTGGCATATTTTCCAGCAAAATCAAGTCGGCGATTGAAAAGGGCTTCCGATTTCTTTTCTACTTCAGCTTTGGCTTCAGCAGTAAGGCTATCGAAGTTACCGATGCTGCTTGCGAAAGCAACCTCTTCTGCATTTATTTTTTCCATTTCAGTTGTAAATGCCTGAATGGCTTCGTTTTCAATAGTTCCGGCAACCACAGATACTGTGTCGAGAGTAACAAGAATAGGAGCATTCTCAAGAACAATAGTTGCAGAATAAGGACGGTTTTGTCCCGGTCCGGTCTGACGTGGAGAGATGCTTTCCATATCTGCCTGACTGAAACGGATCACACGAAGGGCAGGAGAGGCCTGATCACCTTTAAAAAGAAATGCACCCTCCTGAACAAGAGCACTATCCAATGGTGCGGCATCACGTACTCCAAACTCATACATATACACATACTTTCCGTTAAAGTCGGCGCCGGCTACCTTACCGGTAAGCTGATAAGAGGGTTTGGTACTGCAGCTGATCAGTGCTATTGCAGAAGCTGCCAGGAAAAGGAATTTTTTCATATACTGTGTTTTTTTAATAAATAAAGCGAATCCATATACATAAGATGCGAAGATAATGGATTTGCCGGTTACTTCCCTTTGTTTTACCTTAAAAAGATTTAAGAACTGAATAATTGTGCAGTATGGATTGGCATGTGCTTTCGTATTTCAATAAATAATGCGATATTTGCATCGTATTACTACTTAGGCAGTGTAAAATGAAAAATGCTGCCTTATGAGCGACTCAAATGATAAGTTTCTATATAAATCAGATTAAGAAATGACAAAAAGTGCATTACAAATTGCAAGAGCAGCTTACCAGCCAAAGGTGCCTGCTGCTTTGAAAGGTGCTGTTAAGGCCGTAGAAGGTGCTTACACACAATCAGTTGCCGATCAGGATGAGGTGAAAAAATTATTCCCCAATACCTATGGTATGCCTGTGGTTACTTTCGAAAAGACAAGTAGTCCAAAAGCGATGCCTGCCATCAACGCAGGTGTAATTCTTTCTGGTGGTCAGGCTCCGGGCGGACACAACGTAATAGCTGGTATCTTCGACGGATTGAAGTCGTTGAACAAGGATTCACGTTTGTTCGGTTTCATTTTGGGTCCCGGTGGATTGGTTGACCACAATTACATGGAACTTACTGCCGATATCATTGACGAATACCGTAACACCGGTGGTTTTGATATGATCGGTTCTGGTCGTACCAAACTGGAAGCAAAAGAGCAGTTTGATAAAGGTCTTGAAATTCTGAAGGAGCTTGACATCAAAGCGCTGGTAATTATTGGTGGCGACGATTCTAATACAAATGCTTGTGTATTGGCCGAATATTATAAGGCTATCGGTGCAGGTGTACAGGTAATCGGTTGTCCTAAAACGATCGACGGCGACCTTAAGAATGAGCAGATCGAGACCTCTTTTGGTTTTGATACAGCTTGTAAAGTATATTCTGAGGTAATCGGTAATATTCAACGCGACTGTAATTCAGCACGTAAATACTGGCACTTCATTAAATTGATGGGTCGTTCGGCTTCACACATTGCTCTTGAATGTGCTTTGCAGACACAGCCTAACGTATGTATCGTTTCTGAAGAGGTTGAGGCAAAGAATATGTCATTGGACGATGTTATCACACAGGTTGCCGAAGTGGTTGCCAAACGTGCTGCCAACGGAGACAACTTCGGTACAGTGCTTATTCCTGAAGGTTTGGTAGAATTCATTCCTGCCATGAAGCGCCTGATTGCCGAACTGAGTGACTTCCTTGCTCACCACGAAGATGAGTTCAAATTGATCAAACGTTCTGAACAACGTAACTATATCATCAGCAAGCTGACAAAAGAAAATTCTGAAATCTATGCAAGTCTGCCCGAAGGTGTTGCCCGTCAGCTTACATTGGATCGCGACCCGCACGGAAACGTACAGGTTTCATTGATCGAAACAGAAAAATTGCTGGCCGAAATGGTTGGTACACGTCTTGCTGAATGGAAGAAAGAAGGTAAATATGTTGGTAAGTTTGCTGCACAGGTACACTTCTTCGGTTACGAAGGACGTTGTGCTGCTCCTTCTAACTACGATGCCGACTACTGCTATTCTTTGGGTTATACAGCTTCTTGCCTGATCGCTTCGGGTAAGACTGGTTACATGTCGTCTGTACGTAACACAACTGCTCCGGCCGACCAATGGATTGCCGGTGGTGTGCCCATCACAATGATGATGAACATGGAAAAACGTCACGGAGAAATGAAGCCTGTTATCCAGAAGGCTCTTGTAAAACTTGACGGTGCTCCTTTCAAGACTTTTGCTGCAAAACGCGAAGGTTGGGCGCTTACAACCGACTATGTATATCCGGGTCCTATCCAGTACTTTGGTCCAACTGAAGTATGCGACGAGCCTACAAAAACATTGCAATTGGAATTGGCAAAGTAATTTGTATACGGTGCAAATAAAATAGAAAGGGCTTCCTGTAAAGGAGGCCCTTTTTTGATTCTACCTATTTAATAATGAACTTCTTTGTTGTTTGATTACCCGATCGGTCCAGAGCAGATTCTTTAACCGCATTCATTTCCCGCGACACGAAGGTTTCGGTCAGCCGGGGCAGATTGCTTAACGTATAAAGCGGTTGTGAACTTCCGGAAGGGATGAAGCTGCCGAATCGTACCCTAACTTTCAGGGTCTCTGTTTCGGAACGGTTTACCAGCTGAACGGAGAGAGAATCGCCTCCGGAATTAATGGTGGCATAGGCCGATACCAATTCTTCCCGGCTTGATTCGGCCGGGATGGATAGTTTTTTATTGTACCGGGTGTTCAAATGTAATACCTCATACATGCCTGGCTTCCAGTCCCACGGGGTAAACAGCGTAACACCGTGTTTCATAAATTCGCCTAAATGGGAAGCATACCAGACTGCGGTAACGTTGGCATTGGATGACTGGATGCCTGTTTCGCATAAACCCAGACCGATTCCATGATTTTCTCCAAAATAGGTGGTAAGCCATTGGTTGCAACGGGCAAAGATATATTCTCGTGTAAGGCTGTTGTCCCATCCTCCTTTCAGGGTTTTAATACCGTTGGCTCCGGGATAAACATAGGTTTCGTCAAAGAAGATACGATGCAGCTGCAGAATCTGCCCGGCCTCTGTTTCGGAGGGATAAAAGTGAATGCTAAGAACATCAAGCAACCGGAGCCCTGTCTTCTTCTCTTCTTCAGCACATCTTTTGATGAAATATTCAAGCCAACAATAATGTACTCCGTCAATTTTTGTATCCTGAGCATACTTGAACCATTGCCATTCGTTGGCCGTAACCGGACCAACCAACCGGATATCCGGGTCGGCGAGCCGGGCTTTCTTGGCAACTTCAAAATAACGCTGCATAAACTCGTCGGCACTACATTGAACCGGCATGATATCGTCGTGGGTACCATTCCAGATTTCGGGTTCGTTGTCCATGCTCCAGAAGCGGGTCTGTTCCTTGCTGATTCCTTTGGTTTTGTACCAGTAATCCAGTATGGCAACCGTAGAATCGGCGTTCCACTGCTGAAGATATAGATCGGGATTACCCTCTTTGGCGGCTTTATTACCTCCTCCGGCATCAGGTATTCCTCCTCCGGCAAGGTTCTGACTTACTCCGCTCCACCAGGCTGAACGGTTATAATCCCAGTCGTTAAAATTAGAGGTGGAGGCAGAGGCCGATTTGCCGATGAGTTGAAAGCCCCACATACTTTGCACCTGTGGTAACCGCCGGGTGAGCGACTCCATTGCATAATCCCAGTCGGCTGTATATACATTGTTATACCAGTCCGGGTGGCTGGTTATCTTCTTACGCCAGTTGTACTTGGTAAGATTGTTGCCTCCGCATGAGCGGATCAGGGTGACTCCCGCATCTTCCGTCTGTTTCCAGACAGCCTCGCTAACAGGTTGGGTGGGGTTTGTAGACAGCACATTGTTCATGCCATAGATATAAGGGGAAACAGGCGAGGGTGGTGCACCGGCACGGATATTGATAAGCACCTCTTCTTGTGCCCACGCGAACGAAAAGGGCAATAACAACATTGCCCAAATGGATTTTCTCATTTGATAATACAAATCTGGTTTTTACTCATTTTACTCGCAACAAATGTAGGATTATTCTTCAAATAATTCCGTATCTTTGACTCGATAAACAAAATAAAACCATTGCTATGTTTTCAGGAATTATTGAAGAAGCAGCACAGGTTGTTGCCTTGCAAACAGACAAAGGAAACCTGCACCTTACATTGAAGTGCTCGTTTGTGAACGAATTGAAAATTGACCAGAGTGTGGCGCACAACGGCGTTTGCCTTACAGTGGTGAGCCTTACGGACGACACCTATACGGTTACTGCTATAAAAGAGACGCTTGAACGCTCCAACCTGGGAAAACTTGCCGTTGGAGATAAGGTGAACCTGGAACGCAGTATGATTATGAACGGCCGGTTGGATGGTCATATCGTTCAGGGACATGTGGATCAGACGGCTGTGTGTACCGATGTGAAGGAGGCAGATGGAAGCTGGTACTATACCTTCGAATATGCTTTCGACAAGGAGATGGCACAACAGGGATATATGACGGTTGAGAAAGGATCGGTTTGTGTGAATGGTGTAAGCCTTACGGTTTGCAATTCGCAGGCTAACAGTTTTCAGGTGGCTATCATTCCTTATACACACGACTTTACAAACTTCGGTCAGATTGTGAAGGGGACGGTTGTGAATCTGGAATTCGATATCGTTGGCAAGTACATCAGTAAGATGATGCAATTTAAATAAAGACGGGCTGATGAGAGACTTTCTTTCTTTGGCTTTGCAACGTCAGAGCGACCGGGCTTTTGATTCCTCACGTCCTGTGGAAAAAGAAAAGCTGGAACGCATCCTGGAAGCTGCCCGTATGGCACCTTCGGCATGCAATGCCCAGCCCTGGCATTTTATCGTGGTAGATGATCCGGAACTGAAAAACCAGGTGGCCGATGCTACTTCAAGTAAGTTGATAGGTATCAACCATTTTACCAAGCAGGCTCCGGTACATATTGTAGTGGTAGAGGAAAGTGTAAATCTTTCATCGGGTTTCGGCAGTCTGGTCAAGGATAAGAAGTTTGCCCATGTGGATATTGGTATCACAGCTGCCCACCTTTGCCTGGCGGCCGAAGATGAAGGATTAGGAACCTGCATAATCGGTTGGTTTAACGAATCCAAGGTACGTAAACTGCTGAATATTCCTTCGGGTAAACGTGTTTTGCTTGATATCGTGGTAGGATATTCGCTACAGCCCGACAGACCGAAAAAACGCAAAGAGAAGGATAAAGTAATCTCATTCAACTCATACGAATAAGAAGGGCGGGCGGATTTATACTCCGCCCTTTCTTTTTATCAGTTAAATGTTACATCGCCCTTTTAATAAAGAAATAAAAAGAGTAATTTTGATCCCCCAAAAGATTTAGAAATGGCAGATAGCAATAAGAATACAGGAAGAGGAAGACAAAAAGCAGCCCCGATACCCGATATGGGACGTTTACAACCCCAGGCAAAAGAGCTTGAAGAGGCTGTTTTGGGTGCGTTGATGCTGGAAAAGGATGCCTATTCCATCATCAGTGAAATATTGAAACCCGAGTGCTTTTATGAAAAGTCGCACGAGATGATTTTTTCAGCGATAGTAGACTTAGTTGCCAGTCAGCGGCCGGTCGACATGCTTACAGTAACGGAACAGCTTAAAAAACGGGGTGAGCTGGATCTTGTAGGCGGACCTTTTTATATTTCGCAGCTTACCAGCAAAGTGGCAAGTAGTGCACATATTGAATACCACGCACGTATCATTGCACAGAAATACCTGGCTCGCGAACTGATCAGCTTTACGGCACAGGTGCAAGGCAAAGCCTTTGATGAGACGATAGACGTGGAAGATCTGATGCAGGAGGCCGAAGGAAAGCTTTTCGAAATATCTCAGCGTAACGTAAAGAAGGATGTTACCCAAATCAATCCCGTGATAAAGGATGCGTTGGACATGCTTCAGAAAGCAGCCAACCAGAAAGAGGGTCTGAGTGGTCTGCGTACCGGATTCAATGCCTTGGATAAGATTACTTCCGGTTGGCAGAATTCCGACCTTGTTATTATCGCCGCCCGTCCTGCGATGGGTAAAACAGCCTTTGTCCTTTCTATGGCAAAGAATATGGCTGTAAACTTCAATATTCCTGTTGCCTTGTTTTCGCTTGAAATGAGCAACGTTCAGCTGGTGAATCGTATGATTGTGAACGTTTGTGAGATACCGGGTGAAAAGATCAAAAGCGGACGTCTGGAAAGTTACGAGTGGGAGCAGCTCGACTTTAAAATCAAGGAATTGTATGATGCTCCGGTGTATGTGGATGATACGCCCAGTTTGTCGGTTTTTGAACTTCGTACCAAAGCCCGTCGCCTGGTTCGCGAACATGGAATAAAGATTCTGATTATTGACTACCTTCAGCTGATGAATGCAAGCGGTATGAACTTTGGAAGCCGCGAGCAGGAGGTGAGTATGATCTCGCGTTCGCTTAAAGGATTGGCCAAGGAGTTGAATATCCCCATCATTGCCCTTTCTCAGTTGAACCGTGGTGTGGAAAACCGTCAGGGTGCAGAAGGTAAACGTCCGCAGTTGGCCGACTTACGTGAGTCCGGTGCCATCGAGCAGGATGCGGATATGGTTTGCTTTATTCACCGTCCCGAATATTATAAAATTACAGAAGACGAGCGGGGTAACTCTCTGATCGGTCTGGCCGAGATTATTGTGGCCAAGCATCGTAACGGTGCCACAGGAGATGTACGTCTGCGTTTCAAAAGCGAGTTTGCCAAGTTTATGAATGTGGATGAAGACGTGTCGATCCGCGAATTCAGCTCCGGTATGAATGGCGATATGAACGGAATTCCTCCTATTCCTCCTGCCGGAAACGATTTCTTATCAGCCGGAGTAAACAACGAAATGCCTTTCTAAAGGTATTTCGTTCCTACAAAACGGGAGAGGCTATTCGCAATTTCTCAATTTGTTTTTATCCAGAATGGTTATGGTCCGGGCACTTGCAGTAAGGATGCCCTCATCCTCCAGTTCCGAAATGGAGCGGGCCAGCGATTGTCTGCTTACGCCAAACTTCTCCGACAATTCCTGACGCGATTCCTTTATGCGTACTTTCAGTGTATTGTCTTGTGCCATAGAGGCGGAAAGCAGATAGGCGGCTATTTTGCCGCGTAAGGTCTTCAGCGACAGGAACCGTATCTTTTCACTTAAAAAGCGGTTGATGTCTGATATGGAGCGGATAAAGTTCAATAAAAGCTTCTCGTTGCTTTGCATGGCTTTTAGAAAGGTGGAACGGCTGACGGAGAATAGTACAACCTCCTTTTCAATAAGAACGTTTACCGGATACACGTTGTGCGTAGCAAACAGGATCGCCGGAGCAACCACCCGCCCGGGACCAATTTTATCGATCTGAACAAATTTGCCGGATGATGCAACCATACGGGCAATCAGGTTACCGCTGATCACCACCATCAGATCTTTACATCGGTCGCCGCTGAGAGCCAGAATGTCATCCTTGTTATACCGGTTTATCTTGTAATAAAGATTGTCCAGCAGTCCGGTCAGCTCCTGAGTTGTAAAGCCTGCAAAAAGATCTGACTGCAATAATGTGTTTATTTCTTTCTCGTCCATTTTGTTGATTCCTGTTAAAAACCAAAATAATTTCATCAATGTAACATATGTTACTGTTTCAGGGTTCATAATAATCGAACTTTGTATCAACAAAATAGAATTCGTACCCATAAAATTCAGACATATGAAAGAGTATAAAAGCATGTCGGTAGGACAGATCGTGGCAGATCGTTTCGATAACGCCACTGTGTTTAAAAAATATGGAATTGATTTTTGCTGCGGAGGCGAGATCTCATTCGCCAAAGCCTGCGAAAAGGCGGGTGTAAGCATGGATGTTTTAATTCAGGAGATGGAACAACCAGGAGCTTCGACATCCGAAAGCATCGATTTTAAGAGCTGGCCTCTGGATTTGTTGGTCGACTATGTATTGAAAATCCATCACCGTGGAATTCGCGAGAAAGGTCCCCGGATATTCGAGTTACTCAATAAGGTAGCCAATGTACACGGCGACAATCATCCCGAACTGTTGGAAGTGAAGCATCATTTCTACGAATCGCTGGTTGATTTAAACCAACACCTCGAAAAAGAAGAACAGGTATTGTTCCCTTATATTTATGAGATGGCCGAGGCTAAATTAAACAACCAGCCTCAGGTTGATTTTCATTGTGGCAGTGTGGAATATCCTATATCAGCCATGATGGGAGAGCACGATGCAGAAGGAGAGAGATACCGTCTGATCGCCTCGCTTACCAACAACTATACAGCTCCTGCCGATGCATGCGGCAGTTACCGTCTGCTATTGCAGATGCTGCAACAATTTGAAACAGATTTACATACGCATATACACGTGGAAAACAATATTATTTTTCCACGGGCAATTGAACTTGAGAAGGGTTTTTGATTTTGGTTTTTTGAGTATTAAAGGGTGGTTAGAAGACAGATAATGAAATTCATTATCTGGGGTATCTGTAGTCAGACCGGTTAACCGGTTCACTACAGATACTTTATTTTATGCAGGTTTATACATTGGTTTTATCCCTTTCGTCGCTTTCGGCACCTAAAAGTAACTTCTTATAGCTTACATCTACGCCAAAAGCTCCCAGAGGTGCGGTAATCAGGATGGCAAGCACCGCCACAGTGAGCACAATCTTCCCGCACGATAGTCCCAAGGCAAGCGGAATGGAACCAATCGCCGCCTGTACAGTAGCCTTTGGCATATAGGCAATCATACAGAAGATACGTTCTTTGGTGGTGAGAGGCGTTTTCAGTAAACTTACATACACTCCGGCAAGGCGGAAAATCAGCACACCAAAGATAAGCAGTACGGCTGCAAAGCCTGCCGCAACTGCATATTTGATGTCGACTGTGGCACCTACAAGTACGAAAAGTAAAATCTCCGCACCTACCCATAATTTATTGAACTTGGCCGATAAACGCTGGGCTAAGATTCGATAGGTCTTTAACAATGTGGCACTCATGCCCATAACGGCCAACAAACCCGACAGGGGTACAATTCCTTTTAGCTGTTTTTCGAGGGCAACAAACAGAAAAGATATACTTAACAGAATAAGAACTTTGATAGAGTCTCTTAAATGAAACCGTTTGAAATAGACACTCAGCAACAGCCCGAACAATACACCTGTTGCCAGACCGGTACTAATGGCGACGGGAATTTCGATGAAGCTGGTTGCAGATACTTCTCCTCCCGATAGCAAACCGGTAAAGGCTGTGAATAAAACAATTACAAAGACATCATCCACCGAAGCGCCTGCCATGATAAGTTGCGGTATGCTTTTCTTCATGCCTATTTTGTTTTCCATCAGGAACAGCATTTTGGGTACGATAACAGCTGGCGATACGGCTGCAATAACTGTTCCCAGCAATGCTGCTTCCAATACAGATATTCCCAGAAGGGTAGGAGCCAGCAATATCATTCCGGCAATCTCGAAACAGGCAGGAACAAAACACATCAGGAATGCCGGTCGGCCTACCTTTTTCAAATCATCCAGATCCAATGCCAGTCCGGCGCGGGTAAGAATAATAACAAGTGCAAGCTGGCGTAAATCGGCTGAGATGGAAAGAATGGACGGACTTAGTAGATTAAGTACATACGGTCCGAGTATAATTCCGGTAAACAACATACCCAGTAAAGCCGGAAGTTTTAATTTGGAAAAAATGTAGCCCAGAGACAGGCCCAATAAAAAGATGTAAGCTAAACTTGTCAACATAGCAAATGCTCTCTATTTAGAGTTAGGTAGGTATCATCAGCCTTTTGGGCGGTTTCGGGCAGATTCCATTGCCAAATTTTCTGCAAAAGTAGTCGTATTTTTTAATGTAGCCAACAGGTTCGGAAAATTAAAACACTATCTTTGCAAAATAACGTTGCAATTGAAATTATACAATGATGAAGATTGATGTGTGTTTTACACCCGCCTTGTATCCCTTCTACCATACTGCCGACGCGGTTGTGGTGGTGGTCGATATTTTCAGGGCAACAACCACCATGTGTGCCGCCTTCGAGAATGGCGTGCAAAGCATGCGTCCGGTGGCAACACTTGGCGAAGCACGTGCCTATAAATGGCAAGGCTGGCTGGTAGGTGCGGAACGTAATGTAAAGCGTTGCGAGTTTGCCGATTTTGGAAATTCTCCTTTCGATTACCCTACCGATAAGGTCCTGAATAAAAAAATTATATTTACAACCACCAACGGTACCCGAGCCATAACAACAGCCTCCGAAGCCTACCGGGTGGCTGTTGGCGCATTTAGCAACCTGGCTGCGGTAACAAAATATTGTCTGCACCATAAACACAATGTGATTGTACTCTGTGCAGGATACAATGATCGGTTTAACATAGAAGACTCTTTGTTTGGAGGAGCCCTGGTTTCGTCGCTGTTGGAAACGGGCGAATTTGAAACCGGATCGGATGCTGCCGTGGTTGCATACGAAATGTGGCAGAGTCAGAAAGACGATATGATCGGCTTTATCAACCGTTCGGAGCATATCTGGCGATTGAGGGCAAACGGACTGGAAGATTCGGTTCCCTTCTGCCTTACGCTCAACACTACTCAGAAAGTTCCCGAGCTGGTGATGCTGGGTGGTGTCCTGGAGCTTTTTCCGGCCTCCTTTTAATGCTGGTTTTTCTTTTTACTAAAATACTAACATACTAAATTCTTTATAAGGATGAACACAACTACAGATAAAATTCGTTTTGGAGTAGTCGGTACCAATTTTATTACTGACTGGGTGATTGCCGGAGCACGACAAGACAGTCGGTTCGAGCTGGTGGCCATATGTTCCCGTAAAGAAGAAACCGGACTTGCTTTTGCAAAAAAGCATGGGATTCCCTATACATTTACTTCCCTCGAAGAGATGGTGACGGGGTCGTTGGTGGATGCAGTCTACATAGCATCGCCCAATTACAAACATGCGGAGCAGGCCATGTTGTGTATGCGTCATGGTAAACATGTACTCTGCGAGAAAGCATTCGCTTCCAATGCTCACGAGGTGAGACAGATGATTGCGGCTGCAAAAAGTAACCATGTCGTATTGATGGAGGCTATGAAGCCCACGCTTACACCTAATTTCCTGGCTGTAAAGGACAATCTTGAAAAGATTGGGAAGGTGAGGCGTTATTTTTCATGCTATTGCCAGTATTCGTCAAGATACGATAAATTTAAAGAGGGTATTGTACTGAATGCCTTCAAACCCGATATGTCTAATGGAGCCCTGGTGGATATTGGTGTATATACGATTTATCCCATGGTTGTATTGTTTGGCAGACCTAAATCAATTACGGCAAACGGGATAAAGTTGTCGTCGGGTGTGGACGGACAAGGAGTGGTTTCCTTCGAATACGATGGTATGAATGCCACGGTGCTCTATTCCAAAATAGCTAATTCGTCTCTACCTACCGAAATTCAGGGAGAAGAGGGGAATATTACCCTGGATAGGATAAACATTATAGGAGATGTAACGTTATCGTATCGTTCCGGTAATAAGGAGGTACTTACCCAACCCGATCTGAAAGACGATTATTACTATGAAATATGCGAATTTATCAATGTGATCTGTTCCGGGAAGATGGAATCGGACGTAAATAGCCATTCGCATTCGCTTATCACCATGGAGATTATGGACGAAATCCGTCGTCAGCTTGGGGTGGTTTATCCGGCCGACCGGATTAAGTAGCCGTTGCACCTGTAATGTAATCGTCATATTTGTTGCATGGAATGTGACAACTTGTACACATAATTGAAATATCGGGCCTCTACTTTTGCATCGTAATCAAATTGGATGATGTTAAAAGTATGAAGACGATACGTAACAGGCTACTATTACTCCTTGCCGGAGTGTTTCTTTCTCTCACAATCAATGCGCAGACGGGTGTTATTTGCGGAAATGTTTCGGATGCAAAATTAAACGAACCTCTTATTGGTGCTTCTGTTGTTATCAGCGGAACAACAACGGGGGTGGTTACGGATTTGGATGGAAATTTCCGTATCGAAAATGTTACTCCCGGAACGTATGCTGTTTCTGTTTCTTATGTGTCGTACCAGACACAGGTTATTCCTTCCGTGAAAGTGGTTGCCCGTCAGGAGGCGGTTGTGAATGTAAAATTGTCGGATGCCGACTTACAATTACAAAATGTGGTGGTGGTTGCCCAACGTAAGCTGGGGACTGAAATGGCAGTGCTTAATACGGTGCGGAACAGTCTGCCGGTTATGAACGGAATCTCCTCGCAGCAGATTGCAAAGACACAAGACAGCGATGCAGCCGAGGTGTTGAGACGTATACCGGGTATCACCATTATTGACGACCGGTTTATTGTTGTCCGTGGATTGGCCCAAAGGTATAACAGCGTATGGCTGAACAATGCGACCACTCCTTCCAGTGAAACAGACAGCAGGGCCTTTTCTTTTGATGTGCTGCCCTCGTCACTTATTGATAACATGATGGTGTATAAATCGCCTTCTCCCGAATTACCGGCCGATTTTGCCGGTGGATTTGTGAGGGTGATGACCAAAAATATTCCGGATGGAAACAGTTACTCGTTTCAATATCAGGCCGGATTCAATACCAATGCTTCTTTTAAAACGTTTAAGCTGACCAACCGGTTGGGCGCCGATTACTTTGGGTTCGGTGCAGGAGGACGTATGCTTCCCGGAAATGCTCCGGCGCATCTTAACGATGTCTCTCCGGAAACGGCTGCAGCTTTCACCAAACAAATCAACCAACGTTGGGGGGTGAAGACTTTCACCGCACTGCCCGAACAGAAGCTGTCGTTTACCATGAACCGTAGTTTCAATATGGGCGATATGCGTGTCGGGAATGTTACCTCCGTAAACTACAGCACGGGATACGATTATTATGAGATGGAGAATAATCGTTATCAGTCGTACGACATGGTTAATAACACTTCTCGTTACGACAACCATTACTTCGACGAAGCATATAAAAATACAACCAAGCTGGGAGCCTTGTTCAACTGGTCGCTGCTGGCGGGTAATTCAAAATATGAATTCAGGAATTTCTTTAACCAACGAGGAACCTCTTCTTTAATTCAGCGCGAGGGTACCGATTATTATTCTGATTTGGATGTTCGCTACTGGGAGTCGTTGTATACAGGCAGAACTACCTACAGCGGTCAGCTTAGCGGCGAACACCGGTTTGCCGAGGATGTAAATAAACTGGACTGGACAGTCGGTTACAGTTACGCCAATTACAATGAACCCGACAGAAAGGATGTGTATTCGAAACGTAACCCGGATGGAAGCGCGATGCCTTATCGGGTGGACGAGGCCAAGCGTTATTACCAGGAGCTGAACGACAACGGTTTTTCTGCCGGTACGAATTACGAACACAAACTGAAGGTGAACGATCTGTTTTCGCCGGTTATTTACGGTGGACTGTACGGCGAATACAAAACACGTGATTTCGAGGCTCGCAGATTCGGATACAATATGTTGGGTAACGGATACGACCGGAACGCCGACTGGGAGTACAGTCATCTGTTTACAAGTGCCAACATGGGGGCAGATAAGATTTATCTGATTGAGAATACCAATAAGAGTGACTCTTATACTTCTGATAATTTTCTTGGCGCAGGTTATGTGTCAGCCCGACTTAACTATGGAGAGAAGCTGAATGCCAATGTGGGTGTGCGGGTGGAATATTATAACCTGAAACTGGATGGCTACGAGCCCGACGGTGTTAAGCCTGTAAATCTGGATCAGAGTACAACCGACCTTTTCCCTTCGGTAAACGTGAGCTATAACTTTAACGAAAAGCATCAATTGCGTCTGGCTTACGGACGTTCGGTAAACCGTGCCGAATTTCGCGAGATCGTTCCCTATGTTTATTACGATTTTGAACGTTTTGCCAATATCTCGGGAAATGCCCAACTGAAAAATGCCTATGCAAATAATTTGGATATCCGTTACGAGTTTTATCCTTCGGCCGGCGAAACGGTCAGTCTGGGTGGTTTCTATAAAGGGTTTAATGATCCTATCGAGCAGACCTATCACGAGGCTGGATCGGGTGTGCAGTATACATTCATGAATGCCGACCGCTCCGAGGCACTGGGACTGGAGCTGGATGTAAAGAAGCAGCTTGATTTTATCGGGTTGAAAGACCTTAGCTTTGTCTTCAACGGAGCTATCATCCATAGCAAGGTCTATTTCGAGGAGGGCTCTTTCGAGCGCAACCGACCCATGCAGGGACAGTCTCCTTACCTTATCAACACCGGTCTTTTCTATCAGAACGACAACAACGGACTATCGGCATCGGTATTGTTCAACCGTATCGGTAAACGAATCGAAACGGTGGGTATACCTAAGCAAAATCCTAACGACGATATTCCGGATGTTTACGAGATGCCCCGCAACTCACTGGACCTTAGCTTTTCAAAGAAGATTGGCAAGATGGTTGAGATTAAGGGAGGAGTAAAGGATCTGCTTAATGCAAAGATCACCTATAATCAATTTTTAGATATAACCGACCCTGCAGGAAATACGCAGACTGTTAATCAGCTTATTCGCTCATACAGACCGGGTGTTACACTGAATGTGGGTGTTTCTGTAAAATTTTAAAATGAATTTCCTATACAAATTTAATTAGTTTATGAGTATGAACAGATTGTTATTAAAAGGAATGGCTTCAATATTTATGATGGCCACTTTATTTGGGAATGTTTCGTGTAGTGATTCGGATGAAGAACCAATCGCTGTTGCCGTAACGGGCGTTAAGGTAGATAAGGAATCGGTTGCTATTAAACCGGATGCCGAAGTAACCCTGGTTGCTACGATCACTCCGTCGGATGCTGCCAATAAAGAGGTTAGCTGGACATCTTCAAATACCGGTGTGGTGTTGGTCGATAATACAGGTAAAGTGAAAGGTGTGGCCGAGGGTGAAGCTACGGTAACCGTAAAAACGGCTGATGGCTCTTTCGCAGCTTCCCGCGTACTACTTACGGGGGTACAGTGGCCGACGATAATTCGGGTATTCTTAAGTATGTGCGTATTGAGTTCCCTGGTTTTCCATTGGAACCTAACAAAGAGTTGAACGGTCTTACCATGGGTGGTGTAGGTAGTGGTACTACCATCGAATATGTACAGGTATCTTATTGTGGCGACGATTCATTCGAATGGTTTGGCGGTAAGGTGAATGCCAAGCACCTGATTGCCTATAAGGGTTGGGATGATGAGTTTGATACGGATTATGGTTACCAGGGTAAGCTTCAGTTCTTGTTAGGTGTTCGTGACCGTGACCGTGCCGATACTTCTAAGTCCAACGGTTTTGAATCTGATAACGATGCTTCCGGTTCCGGTAATACTCCACTTACAACTCCCGTGTTCTCTAACGTAACCTTGATTGGTCCGTTGTATGGCAACTCGGTTGGTAAAGCTGATGCCGAAATTCTATACAACACAACTGATGCTGCTAACGGAGCAAAGGGTGGTCAGTATCAATGTGCAATGCATATCCGCCGTAATTCGGCTCTGCAGGTTCACAATTCCGTATTTACCGGATGGCCTTATGGCTTGTTCCTTGATAAAGCCAACAGTGCGGCTGCTGTGAAAAACGTAGTATTTGCCGGTATGTGGAAAGAGGCTAAGGATGATGCCAGTGCTTCTTATTTCTTAACTGCAGGCTTGGGTAACAGCTCTTTTGCTTCTACAAACGATGTGATTAAGACAAACGGTCTTTATTCGTCGGTAGATGCAGCCAAAGTTGCAGGAGCAAGCTTTACGGATGCTGCCATCAGCGATTCATTCTTCACCAAAGTTAATTACAAAGGTGCGTTCGACGGCACAAACGATTGGACTGCAGGTTGGGCCAACTGGGATCCACAGAATACAGATTATTAATTGATATACAGAAGAAGGCAGTTGGTTGCAGTGTCTTTTATAAGAGACCTGAGGCCTGCTGCCTTTTCCCGCAGATAAAAATAAAGGTTCGTTTTACCTTACGCATACAGATATGATAAAGAATTTAATGATAACATCGGCCTTATTGATGGGAGGGAGTACCTATGCTTTTGCACAGGACTTGTTTCTGAATGAAGGTCAGTATTATACCGACGAGACGCAGACTACCTTGTACACAGGAAGATATACCGAGTTTTACGAAGATGGCATGCTTAAGATGGAGCTGCAGCTGGAAGACGGTCGCCCGCAAGGTACATACGTGGTTTACTATCCTGATGGTAAGATTGCCGAAGTGCGGGCATATTACAAGGGGCAGTTCCATGGAACATGGCGTACCTATAATGAGGCTGGCGATTTAGTGGCCGAGGCTAATTACCGCGACGGACTAAAAGACGGTCCCTGGAAGGTATGGAATGATCATGGAGTGTTGCGCTTTGAAATGTTTTACGACAAAGGTCGCAAGTCAGGTATCTGGCGTACCTGGGATGATGATGGTAAGTTGCTGACCGAACAAAAGCAGGATTAAGGAATTGTTCTTTAATCTTTAGCCGTAACCCGGTTATGAATAAAGATTAAAGATACCGGATACATAGCTTGCGCCCATGGGGCCGATAAATTAGGCCCATGGGCGCATTTTATCGCCTCCATGGGCGCAATATTTTAACCAAGGTACTTTTCAACTTAATATCCCCAACTTTCAGGCTTAATAGTGGATACTTCCGGATTTAAAAAAAGGTATCTCATTCGTTGAGACACCTTCTGTATGTTTATTTGTTATGGTAATCTTACGGATAATCCTATTCATTGTCGGTATCGAAGTCGAAATCGAAATCAAAATCGTCCATTGCATCGGGTCCGGCAAACTGTTCCAGCTCCCTGCGGTCCTTTTTGGTTGGGCGACCCATACCTTTAGCACGGTCTACAAACCCGGAAATTCTGTTCAGTTCCAGAATCTCGTACTGATCGGCGGTGGTTACATTTTCCAGATACTGGGGAACCATTTTGGCACCCATCCGTCTTTCTGTTACCTCAAGCACTTTAAACGAGTAGGTGATAGGGGGCTTGCGTACCTGAATTACATCTCCCACTTTAATCATTCGGGAAGCCTTTACATTTACTCCCTGAATCATTACTCTGTTCTTTTTACATGCTTCTGCAGCGATGGTACGTGTTTTGAAGATACGGGTGGCCCACATCCATTTATCAATCCTTACCTCTGCCATATCCTATGTTTATTTATTGTTGTACTGATTCATTGTTGTCTGCACACCAGCCAAACAAAAACTTTTGATAATCTCGACCGCCCTCTTCATCTTTTCAGGCATTTCTGCCAGCTCATTGGGAGGAAACTGTCCCAGAACGTAATCGATCTGTCTGCCCCGGTGGAAGTCGCTTCCAATACCAAACCGCAGTCGGCAGTACTCCTGAGTACCTAACAACTCCTGAATGTTTTTTAATCCGTTGTGTCCGGCATCGCTTCCTTTGGGTTTCAGGCGAAGTGTGCCGAAGGGTAAAGCCAGATCGTCTACCACAACAAGCAGGTTCTCAACCGGAATATTCTCTTTCTGTAACCAGTAACGCACGGCGTTACCGCTCAGGTTCATAAAGGTGTTGGGCTTCAGAACTACCAATTCACTGTTTTTAATCCTGAACTGGGCAATTGCTCCGTACCTGTTTTCGGTAAAAGATACACCGGCATCTTCGGCCAGGGCATTAACAACCCTGAATCCAACGTTGTGGCGCGTACCTAAATACTCCGAACCAATGTTTCCCAATCCTACAATTAAATATTTCATGCGTATACTTTTTTAAAAGGAAAAAGGGAAGAATATCTCTTGTTCAGAAACACCCTTCCCTTTGTATTGTAAAAACTTTTCCGAATTAGTTACCCTTAGCTGCGGCACCTCTTGCGGCACGAGTCAGCTTAACAGCACATACAACGGCGTTCTTTGCGTTCATGATTTCAAGACCTTCGAAGTGAAGAGCACCTACCTGCATTGTCTTACCTAAACCAAGCTTATCAATGTTGATGTTAAGTTTTTCAGGAATTGCACTGTAAACAGCTTTTACCTTCAACTTTCTCATTTCAAGGCTCAATTTACCCCCTGCCTTAACACCTTCTGCAAAACCATCAAGTACAACAGGTACTTCCATTACGATAGGCTTGTTGTCAAATACTTCAAGGAAGTCGATGTGCAGAACAGCATCAGTTACCGGGTGGAACTGAAGGTCTTTGATGATTGCTTTTGTCTTTTTATCTCCGATAGTCAAATCAACAATGAAAATCTCTGGAGTGTAAATCAATTTACGAACAGCATCTTTAGTTACATTGAAGTGAATAGTGCTTTCTCCACCATAGAGAACAGCAGGAATCATTTCTTCTTTACGAATAGCTTTAGCAGCCTTTTTTCCGATTTCAGTTCTCGGAGTTCCTTCTAATTGGAATGTTTTCATTTTACAATTTGTTTTTTTGTGTTACTCAAAATTAGCTTTCTTCCTAATTTCCCATTACACGAGAGGTAAAAAGCGGTGCAAAGATACAAAATAAAATTGATTTACAATAGTTTTACGGCTTGCTATATTGTTTTTTCAATGTTCCAGGTAAATGCGCGTAAGCCTAAAGCCTCGGTTTCTTCGTCCATCTTATGAAGCAAAGCAAGGAAGTTATCTACTTTATCGTCTTCCACCATGGTTAATATCGCCGAATTCATTGTCGGCCAGGCGTGACTGCCGTAATGAGGTTCGCCGGTTTTTGAGCCTCTTCCCCTTACTTCGTCCCAGTAAGTGAACCCTCGCAGGTTATTCCGGTCCATGGTGGTAATTATCATGTCGTAATAAGCCTGATTGAATGATATGAATATTGCTTTCATTTTTTCTTTATTATTATTTTGATAACCCTAAGGCAGAACAAAGGTCTGCCTTAGGGTTCAATATATTATTTTATTGCGTTGACTTTAGCCAGTTTCTTACGTCTGCGTTTCACTCCGTTTGCAGCAAACACGGTATATACAACCGGTACAATAATTAGAGTGATAAGAGTGGATATCGAAAGTCCCCATGCCACAGTCATACCCATAGGTCTCCACATTTCAGCACCTTCGCCTGTTCCGGTAGCCATAGGAATCATACCCAGAACAGTCGTCAAACTTGTCATAATAACCGGACGTAAACGCGATTTACCGGCGGTTACCGCTGCGTTGATTATACTCTGACCTCTTTCACGGCAAAGGATGGTATAGTCGATAAGTACAATCCCGTTCTTTACAACAATACCCATCAACATCAATACCCCGATTAAGGCCATTACACCCAGAGGTGTTCCGGTTACGGCAAGTCCGATAAACACACCGGTAAAGGCAAATGGGATGGAGAACATGATAACGAAGGGGTCTACCAACGATTCAAACTGAGATGCCATCACAATGAAAATGAGGATTACGATCAGGGCCATCAACATTCCCAGATCGGCAAAGGTTTCTTGCTGATCTTCGTATGCACCACCAATAACCAGGGAGATATCACTCGGAATGGTCATATCCTTTAATTCGGCTCTGGTGGCTCCCACCAATTCGCTTAGTGCCGAACCTTTGGCCACATAACCCGAAACTGTAACGATACGTTCGCGGTCTTTTCGTTCGATGGTTGGGGGAGTCATTCGCTCAACCACTTTACCCAACTCGCGAAGTCTGATACCTTTACCCTGAGGGTTGTATATAAGGATGTTTTCAAGATCCTCAATAGATTCGCGGAACTCAGGCGCGTAACGTACCCGGATATCGTACTCTTCTCCCTCTTCACGATAGAAGGAGGCCGTTGTTCCGTTGATGCGACTCCTCAAAGCCTGTGACGCTGTAGCTACATTGAGCCCGTTGATCGCCAATTTCTCACGATCGAAATCTATCTGATATTCCGGTATATAGTCGTCCCTGCTTATACTTACCTGGCTACATCCCTTTAAGCTACGCATGCGGCGTGCTATTTCGTTGGCGACCGAGTCGGACGAAGCAAAATTATATCCGTATATCTCTACATCCACGGTACTTTCACCTCCCATTGATCCGTTATTACCACCGGCCAATACATTGTAAGTCTTGATTTCGGTGTATTTCTTCAGATCTTCGCGCATCAGATCACAAATCTCTTCCAGTCGGCGCTCTCTTTTTCCAACACTGGTAAGGCCAATATTGAAATCTAAAATGTGAGACCCGTTGTCACTCATAGAAGCCCAGGCATTGTCTGTGTCTGCCTGACCCGAACTAAAGTTACAGGTAACGATTTCGGGGTATTTCTTCATGAACTCGTCGTTGATCCGTAGTCCCAGATCTCTTGTAATTTCCTGTCTTGTACCGATTGGTAGTTCGATGGTGATACCGATACGACCGTTATCCTGTGTAGGGAAAAATTCCGTTTTAATTACAGAAATAAGAAGCATGCTTGCGCCGAATATTCCTATAGCACCAACGATGACAGTCTTTCTGTGTCTTACAGCCCAATTAAGGAATTTAGCATACCCATCATCCAATGCATCCAATGCTTTCAAAATGGGTGAATACAATAGGTTGAATAATTTTCCTTTCTTGTTGTCACTGCTCATCATCTGCGATGCGAGCATCGGTGTAAGTGTAAGTGCGGCCAGAATAGACAGAATCATAATGATGCTCACAATCCAACCCAACTGTTTGAATAGCACACCTGCCATACCGGTAACCATGGTAAGTGGCAAGAACACGGCAAGGATAGTAAGTGTGGAAGCAATAACAGAAAGACCCACTTCATTAGTCCCATGTATAGCCGCCTGTTTGGGCGAACTTCCTCTTTCTATGTGTGTGGTGATGTTTTCAAGTACCACGATAGCATCATCCACAACCATCCCGATAGCAATGGACAGCGAACTGAGCGAAATGATATTGAGTGAGTTGCCCGATGCCAAAAGATAGATAAATGCTCCAACCAACGATATGGGGATGGTTAGCATGATAATGAACGTGGCGCGCCATCTGCCAAGGAACACGAATACAACCAGCAACACAAGAATAAATGTGTCCATAATGGTCTGACTCAAACTGTTGATTGTATTGCGGATGTTCTGGGAAGTATCCACAATAACGCCCAATTTAACGTCCGAAGGTAAACCTTTTTGAATTTCCGGAAGTTTTTCCAATACTGCATTTGAAATAGCAACCGAGTTGGCTCCGGATTGTTTCTGAATAATGATCATACCCCCCTTGCCACCATTGTTATATACCTCCTGCGAGCGTTCGGCGATGGTGTCTTCAATACGGGCTACATCCCTTAGATATACGCTTTTTCCATTCGAGCTGCCAACAACTGTATTAAGTAGTTGCTTGGCATCCGTAAATTCGCCTTGAACACGAAGGGAGTAGGTGTTTGATCCGATATCGATGCTACCACCCGGTGTGTTAACATTTTCTTGTCTGATGATAGCTGAAATGTTTTCGATTGATAACCCATAAGCTTCCAGTTTAAAGGGATCACAATATACCTGGATTTCACGTTCGGGAGCTCCTGCGATGGAAACAGATCCTACGCCTCCGATACGGTTCAGTGGATTCACTAATTTCTCATCCAGAATCTTATATAGGGCGTTGGTACTTTCTTCGGCAGTAACCTGAAGCAACAAGATGGGTATATCATCCATACCAAACTTGAAGATGGTTGGATTGTTTACATTTTCGGGAAGTGCAGACTCTACAATGTCTAGCTTATCCCTCACATCGTTGGTTGCCACATCTATATCTACTCCATATTCGAACTCCAGCGTGATTACAGAAATATTTTCTTTGGATTGCGAAGTAAGGTGTTTCAGGTCGCTCACGCTATTTAACACGTTTTCAAGCGGCCTTGTAACATTTGTTTCAATGTCGGCCGCACTTGCTCCGTTGTAGGCCGTCATTACCATAATGGCGGTTTCATCCATCTTCGGAAGCAAGTCGATGGAAAGTTTACTTAGGGAAAAAAGACCGAAGATCACTATAGCAACAAAAACAAGTGCTGTAGAGATTGGTTTTTTTACCGCTGTTCCATATATACTCATAGTAATAAATTTCTTTTAGGTTTATTTTACGATTTCAACTTCCATGCCATCGTTTAGTCGGCTCTGTCCGGTAACAACAACCTGGTCTCCGTTTTCTACACCCGAAATAAGTTCGTATTTGTCTCCCATACGGCGACCTAACTCAACTTTGTTGTAAGATACTTTTCCATCTTTGTACACGTAAATGTAACGATCTCCCGAACCGGACTGCTTAACAATGGCTAAGTCGGGAACAACAACGTTTTGCTTCACTCCGAAGTTGATTGTGATCCGGGCAAACATTCCCGGACGAACACGCTCGTCATTATTTGCTACCGTTATTTCAACCGGAAAAGTCCGGGTTTGAGAATCTATCGATGGGTAGACAAGACTTACTTTTCCAGCAAATGTTTCGTCGCCGTATACATCTAGTTTTACATCTACGGGCATTCCTTTCTTCACTTGAGTAAACAGCGTTTCCGAAATATTTACCAGAAGTTTAACCGGACGGATTTCTTCAACTACAAAAATGGGAGTACCCATAGAAAACATATCCCCGCTATCGTAGTTGCGTGCAGTTACAACTCCGTTAATCGGACTTATTAACTGTGTATTCTCCGACAGATTGCGGTAGCTTGTCTTCGCAATCTCAAGAGAAGTCTTTTGAGCTTCCCATTGCGATTTTGACACACCTCCTATTTTATATAATTCATCCAGACGTTTGAATTCGGCTTCGATGTTTTCCATCTGAACTTTCGACTGCATCAGGTTGGACTGATCCATTTGGGCCAGTTTCTGACCTTTTCTGACTTTATCGCCCACCTCTGCAAACACCTTATCTATTCGAACGGCCATTTGAGGAGCTATCTTATTTGTAACACTCGCTTCAACGGTAGCGGTAAATTCGCTTGTCTGTTCCACGTCTTGCGAAGTAACTGTTTCAACTTTTACCTGTACTTTTTGATCTTGTGTGGTGGTTTGATCCTTTTTTTCGCTGTTGCAAGACACTAATAATAGTGCAGCCATGGTTATGACGGGTATTCTGTACAACATTTTACTTGTCTTCATTGTATTTATCCTATTGAATTTGTTGTTTGTATTCATTTTATTTTTGTTCTCCCAGAGTTTTCTCCAAGTCTGATTTAGCTATCATATAATCATAAATAGCCTGGTTGTAATTTAATCTCGATTGAGTAAGAGCTAATTCTGCATCATTTAATTCAAGCAACGTGCCTGATCCGGTTTCGTATCTCTTTTGAGCGATCTGATATCCTTTCTCCGACTGACTAACACCTTTTTGTGCTGCATTGAATTTCTTGATACAGGTATTCATATTGTCCAGATACTGCTTAAGAGCCAATTGGAGGTTTCGCTTGGCATCTTCACGTTGTAAACTGAGTTGTTCGAGAGTTACCTGCGATTGTTTGATTTTGTGGTATTTGCCTCCTCCGGAAAATATTGGAATCGACAGCGACACTCCTACAACCGAATAGGGATTCCATCTGTATTCGCTGAATTTAAAATTATTGTTCATAGCCGACCATTGATACATTCCAGACAAGGATAGGGTAGGCAGGTATTCAAATTTTTGCATTTTGATGGTTTCTTTGAGCTGATTGCTTTGAATATCAAGCTGTTTAAGATCCGAATTGTTGACCAACGAAGTGTCGGTGCTTAGGTAATCTGCGTATAACTCGTTTTCAAATTCTGTAAGTTTGCCTTCGCAATCTATGGCAAGATCCAGGTCCATACCTAAAAGGGCTTTAAGCTGCCATTTGGCAAGTGTCAGCGCGTTTTCGGCTTGAAGCATATTTGGAATGGCATTCTTTACACTTACATCTGCTCTAATCAAATCATATTCGGCAACCAGTCCCTGATCAAACTTCTTTTTAATATCCTGGTAGTTTTCCATGGAATTGTCGTAACTGCTTTTAAAAACCCGGTAAGAGTCGTTTGCCAGCAGCACTCCATAGAAGCTTTTCTTTACCTGATTTACCATGGCTATTTTTGATGAACGGGCCTTTTCAACTGCAAGTTCCACATCAATGGCCGATATAGTAAGGCTTTTCCAAAGTGTTGGTGCAACAAGTGGCATGGAAGCATTAAAGCCATAGCTCCAGTTATTATCACGACCTACTTCAATTCCTTTACTTATATCCATAGTTTCTGTTCCTTCGGTGGGTGTTGTTGTTTCAGATCCTCCTCCCATGGCTCCGAATCCATCAAGATACATAACCTGCTTTTTCAAAGTCCGGTTATAATCGGCCGAAAAATTAATTTGTGGAAACAGTGGGGCATAGGCACCTTTTTGGGCATACTTTTTCTTTTCAATTTCTTTATTCGCAACCTTTACGGTGGGATTTTCACTCAAGGCGATCTCTAAGGCTTTACTCAGATCCAGTTTCAATGTATCCTGGGCGCTCAAAGTAAAATCCGTTGAGGGCAATAGTATAAGTATTGCCAGCAGCATCTTCTTACTTATCGATAATTTTTTCATTTACAGATTATTTTGATTGTTACTTTATTTTATGTTTATGAATGGAATACTTTGGATGTCAAAGCATAATGTCTTATAATTTCTTGTCCTTTATCAGTACTGATACCTCTCAAAAAAAGATAAACAACCGTACTATATATCTCCACCAGAGAGTGACTGGAAAAAGCTTTCGATGGTTCCAGCATATTGATGTGCTTGTTGGCTATCAATGTTACCAATTCAAAGTTTATCTCAGACAAAAAAACGCCCTCTTTAACTCCTCTGTCGAATAACCTCCTGCATGTTTCAGAGAACTCACTTTTGTAAAGTGATTCTATTTCCATCGCCCTTGGATAGCGCTTCAAATCCGCATAAAACTTTTTGTTGTAGCATTTGGGATGTTTAATCAGCTCGTGATAAAATCCGAGAATAGCTTCAATTACAGTTTCAGATTCTAATTCATATGTGCTCAATAGCTTTTTAAACCGGTTGTAAGTATATACAATCCCTCTACACAATAAATCTTCTTTATCAGTGTAAAATTCGTAAATGGTTCTTTTTGAAATCCCCATCGACCGTGCTATATCATCCATGCTAACACTCTTTATGCCATTTTGAGCGAAGAGGTCGTAAGCTGTTATCATTATCTGATCCTTTATCATTCTTACTGAGTCTGAAATTTGAATTTAGTTGAATGTGCAAATTTCTTTTATATTAAGAAAACTGGAAAGGTTTATTCCGTTACAGAGTTAGTCAAAATCGAATTTCTTTATGTTTTATATCTTAATTATATGTCAAAATTAAAGCAACTTTGGTGAAAAATGAAACATGATAAAATGGATGTTGTATTTTATTATTGTTTATATTTGCAAATATATAATTAACTTTTATGATACATTTGCCATCTTTTGAAATCATAGAATTAAATAAAGAAATTCTAAGCAGTGATAATTTCAATAACGATGTAATTGTTGCAAGTGCTGAAGGATCTCATTTCCCGTCGGAGAATCCGGACGATCTTTATACATCTCCTTTGCGAATCAATGCTGTAATGTTTATCCTGGTACTTCAGGGTACGGCGAAAGTTGGGATTGACTTTACATTATATACTCTGATGAATCCTAGTTTATTGATGATAATGCCGACACATACAATTCAGGTATATTCGAGAAGCGAAGATTTTAAAGCAAAACTTCTTATTCTGTCGCAGAATTTTCTGGATGAATGCAGTTCTATTAAAACCCCTCCTTCGGCAACCTTGTATATGCAACTTCGAAAAAATCCGTATGTATTACTTGAACCTGAAGAAGCCGTCTTGTTAAATGATTATATGAAGCTGTTCATAAATAAGATCAGATTAAAAAATCATCATTTTCAGCTCGAAGTGCTACGTAATACATTTATCGGGTTTACATTGGAATTGGGTAATATATTTGTAGATAAGGAGAGTATTCACAAACAACCTGTCTTAACCAGAAAAGAAGAGATGTTTCAACATTTTCTGGAGTTACTGTTAACGCACAGTAAAAGCGAGCATGGCGTAAATTTTTATGCCGAAAAATTGTGCATCACTCCACAATATCTATCTCTTATACTTAAAGAACTTACCGGAAAATCTGCCAGTAAGTGGATTGACGAAGCTCTTTTGATGGAGGCTAAAGTCCTGCTTAAAACCCCCAACTCCACTATTCAGCAGGTTGCCGATATGTTAAACTTTTCGGATCAGTCTACTTTTGGTAAATTCTTTAAGAAATATATGGGAATATCGCCAATGGAGTACAGGAAGTCCTGATTTACCTTTTTCTGAATCTGAGCCAGCTAATAGCTTCACACAGTCCGTAAAAGATTGAGGTCGCACCAAATAGAATGAAGGTGTTTGTTATTACCGCAAACGGATAAACAATGATTATAATTCCGATTGCTAAGGTGATTGTAGGCATAATGTAAAATGGCCACGGGATAATATTCCATTTCCGAGCTAAAATCAGGGTTATCAGCTGATGGATACCTGCGATTAGAAGCAATCCCCCAAATATGTACATCAGAATGTTAACAAAGAATTCAGGCATAATAAGTAGCCAGGCTCCAAACAGTATACTTCCGGCACTTTCAATCGGGAATATTGCTTTACTTGCAGATTGCTGCTTTCTTTGTGTAAAATAGGATAGTAGCGATATGATCCCGGGGAATATAAATAATACACCGATTGTCATTACTAAATAAAGAATGGCCAGCTCTGTCCACAGGATCAACATTAATCCTAATAATATGGCAAAAATGCTTCTTAAAAGCGTGTTGTTAATCTGTTTCATTTTAGTACTTGTTTTTTTAGTTTATTATAAGTCAGTTGGAAGTGTTTTTGGTTGAGTCGGCTGGTATAAGCTGGTATCTTCTGCGCTTACGGAAAATATCACCCAGGCGATCAAAGTCCTTTTTAAACATGATGCCAACTCCTTGAGTTGTGAGAGCTGATTTAAGATATTTGTACATGTCATTGGAGTGGTTGTAGGCTTTTAACCTGATTTCTCCACTTTTGTTTAGTTTATATTCCAAATCAAATTCTCCGACAAATGTTCTGGGTTGTGTTGGGTTATTCTTATACCCGAAATTCCCGTTAAATAGGAGTCTGTTATCCAATAGCTGACTCGAAAGCATCATTTCAACTTCTGTATCCGTAAAGGATGACTCACTGGCCCGTATGTTTGTTCCAATCTGCACTTTGTCTGTTATGCTGCTTAGAATGTTGGATAGTTGCGATGATATGGCCGAAGAAGCTACCGATGCAAAGCCTGATGTAGTGGAGCTGACCATGGCATAATCGGGCGTATAGAATTTGTTTAAAACCAATAGGTAGACAACCTGGCGGGTCATCATTTCCTCGGTGTCGACCAAGCTACGCATTTTTCTTTCAAGCTCTTCATTCGAATTGGGGAGTTCCAAATCAAAAGAAATAGTCGGACTCCTTAATACTCCATTTAAATTCAATACACAGTTTACAGGCACATTGGTCCGGGCACTTTCCTGTGCCAAAGATTCATCCAAATCCCCTAAATTGGCAGTCAAACTGTAAATTGCATTGATATCCAGATTGGCATCAAACGGATCGCCTCGGAAAGATACTGTACTTCCTTCCCTTAATTTAAAGTCTTTCTGGATAACCTGCTGGAGACTGAAATTATAACTTCCGCTTTCTATGCTGTATGCTCCATACATTCGTAAATCAGTTTTTGTACCGTACTGGATTTGCATATTGCCATTCCCATACCCCTTAATCTTATCTCCGGATACAGGATCCATTACAAGTTCAATTTGTGCATCGGGTGTTAGATCCAGTAAAAAGTTCATTCGGTATTCTGCACCTCCAGATGAATTTTGTTTCTTTTCTGAGGAAAGACTACTTCCTTTACTATCAGTGGCAATTGTGTCTTTTTCAACAAAGTTGATAAAGTCGTATTCCATGGCTTTAGAACCCTCCATAAAATTCAATGCAATGGAAGTGCCGGGATTACTTCTCATATTTATATCAAAGTTAATGAGTTGTTCGTTCCCTTGTATCGTAGCCGAACCACTTCCGTAGGCTGTTCCCGAAATCTGGGGATTCTGACGTGGAGTGGCATTGTATAATAGCATATTGTCTGCCTGTACAGTCGCTTTGAAATTGAAGTCTCTGAAAAATTGATGATTTACCTCTCCGTTTACCTTCCCTTTATTTCCGTCTTTATCGTACAGAGTAAGATCTTTTACACGGATTTTTTCCGGCGTAAGATGTATTGAATCTGTAAAAGTATAATAGGTATTCAGATAATCGATACCGAGACCTCCGTCTTTAATCAATGCTTCGCCTTCTACTGTAAGCTTACTGAACGGACCGAACAAATGAACATTACCAAATCCACTTCCTTTGATGTTCTTCGCAATGTTCTGCATAAAAGGTTGCAAAAAAGAAATATCAATATCATTCGCATCAAAGTAAAGCGATAGTCCGGATTTTTCACCAACCGGGTAAATAAACCCATTAATATCAGTCCATGTACTGTCATTTTTATAAATGCTGCCAAGCATCATGATTCCTTGCTGCTGATCGTCCCACTCGCTGTAAAGATTTAATTTACCAAAGGGAACTTTGTTGAATGAAAAGTTTTCTATTTCCAGATCCGTATTTAACACACGGCTACCATAAAGATCATTCAGATTAAAGGTCCCTGTAGCCTTTCCGCCGAATTGTAGTACCGGAATATTTACTATGTCGAAAATATAGCTGAGTTCTACATCTTTTAAGTCAAGCTTGAGCGTGTCTGTGGGTGTTTTGGAAACATCTCCATCCAATCGAATAAACTGATCATCGTGATAAGCGTAAAAATTATCAATCATAATTCTCCCGTTTTCAATGAAGATATTGGATGGCTCTATTTGCCAAAGAGAATCATTAACAATAATCGGACTTTGATTCAGTTCTATTTCAGTCCTTAATTTGGCAGGTCCAGCTTCTTGTTCCTGCATTACAAAGTGGGTAGACGAAGATAAATCTGCTTTGAAAGTTTTTGATTTATTGTTTGCCCAACTGATAAGGGAATTGATTCTATCGTTTTTTGCATTTAAAGAAAGATCAAGGTAGTTTTTAAGTCCCTTGTTGTTAAAGTTAGTTGCTTTAACATGAAGAACGATTTCATCAGTGGGATTATCGCATACCATATATCCCGATTCGAAGGCCGAAGCACCAACTTTAAATCCCGGAAGGAATGCTTCAACTCTGAATTTATTGTATTTGTTATTGTAGTGTCCCACAATACGAGATTGGTTTACAATCGTTACAGGAAGTTTAAGCGTTTTGGAAATACTATCGGTATTTTCTATCGTAAGCAGTAATGAGAAGTTATTCTCTTTGGTTTTCTTTTCTTTCTGAGTTGCCTTGATTAATGCCGGAAGATATCCTTTAAAGGTATTCATCAGGCTGGGAATTATAGTTTCAAATGAATATGATCCGTTAATTTCTCCGTTAATAACGTCGGATGTGATGGTTAGCCTTCTGTCTAAAGAATGCCCTGAAGCAGCGATTTGAAATTTATTGATGAAAAATTCGCTGGGAGCTGTTTTGAATAACAGGCTGTCAATGCGGATATTACCCTCAACATTATCAATCGTATTCCCTGTAAAATCGGCTTTTAACGTACCTGATATCTCAGGAGAATCATATGCATTGGTAAGATGAAGCTTATCAGGCCGAAAGCTCTTTAAGTCTGCAACAAAATTAAAAACAGAATTTTTACCACGGTGTTCAAATAGGCCCTCGGCATATAATGTTCCATTCGGATCATCAACTTTAATCATCCCATTAAAACCGTTCTTCTTGAAATTCCCGGTAAGATTTACATTCTTATAAGTGTAGCCTTTAAAATCGACTTCGGTTACGAGCGCTTTCACATTTCCTGAAAAATTACCGTTTACCGGACGTTGGGAGTCAAGTGTTATATCAAAGGCAACATTTCCATAAGGATTTCCGGCATCAAAAAGTTCATTAATTTTAAGACCGGAAGTCGCCATATGCCCCTTTAGATAAGTGTCAATTCCCTTTGATTTATTTCTTCCAAAAATTAAGTCGGTTTGAATTGCACCGATAGCAGATGATAATCTGCCGAATGCTACCAGATTATCAAAAAAACCAGATATTTCTCCTGTAAAGTTGATTGTTCCCAATTTGACAATCTCCCGTGGTAAAACCACAGGTTTACTGCTGAAGTTATTCGCCAGGCCTTGAATACCTCCGGTAGTCAGGTACATTTTGTTAACCTGACCAAACACATAGGCTTCTTCCGGATGGGTGATACCTTTCAGTTCCATCTTGCCTAAGAATAACATTTTGTCGCTGTACTTTACAGTAAGTCTTTTCAGATCAATATTGTCAACACTACCTGAAACTTCGGCCGACATTTCGATTATGTCGGCAAAATTCTGAAAAGCAGGAACAAATGAGGCAAGATCTTTCAAGCATACTTCCGATGGAGCTATCCGTAAGGTTAACTTGGCATTATCAACCAGCTGTCCTATACTGTCTACTTGTGTCAGGTCCACATTTGCCCTATCGATCTTTAAAGCGGTTTGAGGTAATTTAACCTCAAAATTTTGAATAGAAGCACTATCTTTATTTGCAGTAAGATTGAGCGTTAGCTTGTTTAATTCGAATCCAGATTTCTCAGTAAAGCTAAGTTTCTTGATAGAGGCATTAATACTGTCCTTATTGAAAGCCTTGATGGATATCTTGGCGCTTATATTCTTTATAGCTACATGTTTTCCGTTAAATTTACCAGGAGTTTCGGGAGTACTGCTCACATCGAATGACACATTCCCTTTACGAACGAGTACTGAGTTAAACTTTAAATCAACGTTGGTCTCTTTTTTTACGGAATCCTTGCTTGCAAAGGCATCAATAATAAATTGAAGATTTAACTTTTCCTGGGGAGTTGCTTTTTTTAGATGCAAATCGAATCCAAACAATCTTACTGTTGTGAAAACAAATTTACCCTTCAATGCTGGTAGTAACTCAAATCCCGCAGAAACATGATTCGCTTTGAAAAGTACTGATTTATGCTGATCCTCCAAATACAAATCTTCAAGCACAATACTGTGAAACCATTCAAAATCAACTTTTCCAACTTTTACGGGTACACGCAAGTACTCGGATAATTCTTTAGACGCTGTATGTGCGATTTTCTGTTGCACATAGGGTATATGTAACAGAATTACCGGTACGGCATAGAATATCCAGAATATAAAAAGAAGAAAAATTATTATGTATTTAAGACCTCTGATACCTTTACTATATTTTAAGTACAAAACTACAACAATATCGCGATAGATTTTGTTAATTTGCAGAAAAAAAGAATATAGTATGTCCATAACAATCCTTGGAATCGAATCATCTTGTGATGACACTTCGGCATCTGTAATCAGAGATGGCGTATTGTTGTCCAACATCATAGCCGGCCAGGCTGTACATCAGTCCTACGGAGGCGTTGTCCCCGAGCTTGCATCGCGTGCCCACCAGCAAAATATTATTCCTGTGGTAGCAGAAGCTATTAAACGTGCAGGAATTGATAAATCAGAATTAAGTGCTGTTGCTTTTACCCGAGGTCCCGGATTAATGGGCTCGTTGCTTGTAGGAACTTCTTTTGCCAAAGGTTTCTCAGCATCACTAGGTATACCTATGATAGAAATCAATCACCTGCAAGCGCATGTATTGGCTCATTTTATAAAAGAAACACCCGATGATACAGATCAGCCAACCTATCCATTTCTTTGCCTACTGGTATCTGGAGGAAATTCTCAGATAATAAAGGTGAATGCCTATAATGATATGGAAGTAATAGGACAGACGATTGATGATGCAGCAGGAGAAGCTTTTGATAAGTGTGCAAAAGTTATGGGATTAGGTTATCCTGGCGGACCTGTTGTGAATCGTTTGGCTAATGAAGGTAATCCGAAAGCTTTTGAGTTTAATAAACCACATATTCAGGGGTATGACTATAGTTTCAGTGGATTGAAGACCTCTTTCCTTTATACTTTACGTGACCGGTTGAAGGAGGATCCGGATTTTATTGAAAATAATAAAGCAGATTTATGTGCTTCGCTTCAGTCTACCGTGATTGATATTCTGATGACAAAGTTGCGTAAAGCAGCAAAAGATTTAAATATCAAAGAGGTTGCTGTGGCTGGAGGGGTTTCTGCCAATACGGGACTTAGGGATGCGTTTCATGATCATGCCGCCCGTTACGGATGGAAAATTCATATTCCTAAATTTGCATTTACTACTGATAATGCAGCAATGGTAGCCATTACCGGATACTATAAATACATGGATAAAGATTTTTGTGCAATGGATGCGGCACCATTCTCAAGAGTGGTTTTATAAATTATCGTGTTATGAATGTAGAGATTATCACCATTGGAGACGAGCTTTTGATTGGTCAGGTTGTAGATACCAATTCTGCCTGGATTGGTCAGGCGCTCGGAAATGAAGGATTTCGTGTCGTGTGGCGTACTACGGTGGGCGACAACGAACAGGATATGCTTGATGCGTTTGATGCCGCAATGAACCGGGCTCAGATCGTATTGGTTACCGGAGGTATCGGGCCGACAAAAGACGATATTACAAAGCAGACACTGTGTAAATATTTTCATACCCGCTTACGTTTTTCTCAAGAAGTCTATGAAAATATAGAAACAATCTTCTCTCGTGGTGGTAGAGTTATGAATGAACTTACCCGCAATCAGGCTTTGGTGCCTGAAGATTGCACCGTTATTCAGAATACCGCCGGAACAGCTCCTGTAACCTGGTTTGAAAGAAATGGTAAGATTCTGGTTTCCATGCCCGGAGTCCCGTACGAAATGAAATGGATAATGAGCAACGAGATAATTCCACGACTCAAAAAAAAGTTTCTTCAGGACGTATACATTAAACATCATACTTGTTGGGTAAAGGGCCACACTGAATCTTTGTTGGCTATTAAGCTAACGGAATTTGAAGAAGCCCTGCCCGAATACATTAAATTAGCTTATCTGCCTCAGCCTGGGATTATTCGATTACGATTATCTGCCTATTGTGATACAGAATCGGAAGCATTACGAATTATAACCGAGCAAGCGTTAAAGTTGCGTGAAATCTTAGGTGAAAATATTATAGTTGAGGAAGATAAACCCGTACATGAGATGATTGGCGAGCTGCTGATAAAAATGAATCTCACTCTTGGTACAGCCGAAAGTTGTACAGGAGGCCGTATTGCAGCCCAACTAACTTCCATCCCCGGAAGCTCAGCTTATTTTGTTGGCAGTATAGTCTGTTATGCCAATCGTGTAAAGGAGCAACTGTTGGGTGTATCACCACTTGACCTTTCAGAAAAGGGGGCAGTCAGCAAAGAAGTAGTAGAACAAATGGCCAAGGGCACCTTGCTTACGCTTGGTTGCGATTGCTCTGTGGCTACATCCGGCATTGCCGGTCCTAGTGGAGGAACCCCCGAGAAACCTGTAGGAACTGTCTGGATTGCTGCAGCCTGCCGCGATAAGGTAAGGTCTGAATTATTCCACTTCGGTACCAACCGTGAACAGAATATGCTGCGTGCAAGTAATATGGCTTTATTAATGTTGCTGGATATGCTTCAATCATAATTAATAATGAATCAATACCCTGTTTCTTCTATTTTGGAAGAAATACGGGTAATTGCTTCATTCAACTTTTCTTCCGGTAGAATAACATTAAAACCTTCCCAGAAGTCTTCATCGTAAGTAAAATTGGTTTCAGCAAAAACAGTTCTTGTCGGGAGCACTTCATTTCTGGTGAAACGCGTTACATCAGCAGTGTCTATTTTACATGTAACCATTTCAAACCAAGTATGCAGTGTTGAATTTCCAAAAAATGCTTTCTTCCTTTTTACCTTAAAATCCAGATCTCCACGAATGTGATTTATGTAGTATTTACTGTTAAGTTGTTTGTAGGAAACGGTGTAACGAACCGCCTGGGGCTCTAGATCATAAAGCTTACTTTTTTTCACAATTAACATGTCAGTTGCTTTGCGGATGTAGGAGGGATTGATCTCGAAATTAACCCGAAGTAAGGCTTTATTGGCGGCATCAATGTAGAGTTCTCCTTTGTAAAGCGGACTATTTTCATTCTTGTTTTGCACGAAAGAGATAACATGTGCCAATTTGTCGTCAATAACAGTCAGGTCCGACTGACTGAAATTATACCTGTCCAATCCTTCCAGAGATAGAAAATCAGGAATGTTCTTAATCAGATCCAGCATCAGAGACGCATTGATTCCCGATTTCATTTTTAATATAATGGTATCTTTTACTGCTTCATTGGTGATTTTCCTCATCTTAAGCAGTTTTACCTGATCGGCAGACGACGAATGATAGCTGGCTTTATACACTTTGAAAACAGCTTCAGACAAGCTGACGAATTTTTTCTTATACTCTATTCCTTCGCGGTAAAAAGAGGTGAGGTAAGAGGGTTTATCCGGATAATTCTCCCTAATACCTGCCAGCATATCATTAATAATTTTGATCGGATTATCCAGGCTCACAATAATCTCCTGGATGGAAACTACACGTGGATCCAGATAAATCTGACTGTTGCTGTTGCTCAACAAATCAATGTTCAGGTCAACCGGTTGATATCCCACATGCGAGATATGGATTGTCTTATTTGGTATTGAATCTGGAACCTTCAATCTAAAGGCTCCGTTTTGATTGGTGATAGTGCCGATCGAAGAATGAAGCACATTAACAGATGCAAAAGGAATTATCTCTTCATTCAACCGGTCGTGAACAGACCCTTCTATCAAGGTGTAACTTACAGAATCGGATTGGATTGGTTTTACTCGAGGAACTTTAATAGTATCAGTGGGAATGTAAAGCAGGATATGCCTGCCTATTACACGCATTCCCAATTTGCTGTTTCCTGTAATTTCGTGAATAGCTTCCCTGACCGTGTAAGTCCCTTTTGCAATTTTTCCTTTCTGTTCGTTATTTACTACCTTACTATCGTAAATAAACAGGTGATCGGAGCGGTCGGTTACTAAATTAAGCAGCTGATAAATAGACCCTTTACTTTTGGGTAACCGGATGCGCTTATCCAACACATTGCTTTCCTGTGCAAGGATGGGTAATACTATAAAGCATAGTATCAATCCATGCAACATACGAAGACAAAGGTTGGCTTTAGTTTTCATTCCATTATTTGTTTAAGGAGCCGATATAACCAACGTATCTTCCTTCTGTTCACTTGTCAGTCCCAGTGCAAGACAAATAAGCTCAGTCATAGCAGCCGGGGAATTGTCGTAAAAGCTAACTGTAAGCCGTCTGTTTTCGAGTTCGGAAGAAGATAGCTGTACGGGCTGCGAAGACATTCGGTTGATAACCCTTACAATATTAGCGAGGGTCTCATCCTTAAACTGAATCCGTTCCGTGTACCGGGCAAACTGATCCATATCGCTTGTCGGACTTTTCAAAAATAAGTTCTTGTTCAATATTACGGTTTCTCCGGCCTTAACAAACGAACTTTCACCGTTATCAAGACGGGTTACTTTAACCAATCCACGCTGAACCGATAATTCAAAATCATTTTTACCGTTGTTTTTTACATTGAAAGCTGTACCAACCACCTCAATAGTGGTATATTTCGTTTCAATAAGGAAAGGTCTCTGTTTATTACCACTTACATCAAACAATGCATTACCGTCCAGCTTAACCAACCGCTTGTCGGCTTCAAAATGTTCTGGGTAGCTTAAAGTCGCATCCTGAGCTAAATAGATGATTGATCCATCTTCAAGAGTCGTTACCAGCGTATTGTCTTCGGGACCGTTTTTAAGAGAGAGAAGACGCTCATCTGTTCCCCAGTCGTTTAACAACCAGATCCCCAGTGCACCGCAAAGGCAAAGCACCGCAATAGCAGCAGCCATACCCGCAAATACGGGACGCATCAAACGCTTTTGTCCACGAGCCGGAATCAAATTATCTTGTTCCAGCCGCGAATACAATTCATTCCATGCCTGATCTGTATGTACTGTCTGATCTGTATGTAAATTTCTATCTTTCATTTTTTTACCTTGTATGTATGTATAAATCGATCTCCTTTCTCAATGTCTGGAGAGCTTTGGTCATTTCAGCCTCAATTGTTTTAACAGAGAGTGCAAGCTCGGCCGAAATCTCCGTATATTTTTTTCCTTCAAAACGGTGCATGCGAAAAATCCGTTGTCTGCGTTCAGGGAAGTTCTGTATTGTCTTCTCAACCCGTTCCTGAAGCTCTTTATATTCCAAAGACTCAAGGGGTGTTTGAAAATCGTTGTCCGTATCTTCGTTCAACCGCTCTTCACGGTATTTGTCTTGTACCAGCAAATGTTCGATGTGTTGCAACGACCGATTGCGTACCGCACCGTAAAGATACGCTTTTACAGATTGAAATACAGGTAGTTTACTTCTTTCTTTCCAGAAAATATAGAACAGGTCCTGTACAATCTCTTCAGCAATTTCCATCCGGTTCACGTAGGTAACGGCATAGCGGCATAAAGGCTCGTAATAGAGCCTGAACAGCCCCTCGTACGCCTTTATGTCGCCCTCCTTTATTTTCCCAATCAGTATCAGATCATTCAGCATGCCGCGATATTATTTGAAATGAATTTCAAATATAGGAAAAGTTAGCAATCACTCCTGTTGTTTTCTCAATTTATTTGCTGCTTTTTCCAAAGATTCGGTCGGCTCGATAATGTTATAGGATCCCCAGAAGTTTTCGTCTCTGAAGTCGCTGACCTTATCAGATAAAGACTGGCTTGATTTGAATGACATTTTGTATGGAATAGCATTTACAGCCTGATCTTTGCTATCGGTAACCACCATTTCGGAAACCATGGCATAGTTGGTAGAGAATAACCTGCGTTTCCAGTCACATTTAAATCGTACCTCATTGCGTATGTAATTCAGATAGCTTTTACCATTCACCTGCTTGTAAGTAACCAGGAAGGAAACTTCGACAGGGCGAAAGCGAAGTCCGGCTGGTTTTTTCTTTAAGATGGCACTGGTAGCTTTGTCCCGGTCTTCCATATTGAGGTTAAACTCAGCTCTTGTAAAGGCCAGACTTTCTTTGTCGATATACAATTTTCCATAGTGCAGCGCGTAGGGTAGGATAGCCTGCGGCTGGAAGCTGATTACATACTGCGGGCGGTTGTCCATCACTACAGACTCTTCCATACGGAAGCTAAAGTAGCCAAGAGTTGTCTTATCCAGTAAAATATCCGGATTCTTTACTATATCCACGTAAAGTGAAAGATTCGGACCACCCAAAAGTTTTACAATCAGGGTATCACTGGCTTTCTGACTTAACAAAGCACGTCCTTTAAAAATCTGAACACGGTCTCGGGAAGCATCCTCATCGTACGGAGTTTTATAAACATCGATAATTGCTTCTGAGATATTGATGTAACGTTTGCCTTTCTGAGCCGTTTCACGGTAGAAACCAGTTAGCAATGTAGGCTTTTCACTGTAGTTCTTACCAATCCTGTTCATAGCCTCCTCAACAAGCATTCTCGGATCGTGGGCTCTTACAACCACCTCTTCCAGCACATTCGCATTCTGAGTAAGCATTACGTTTTCATCTACCATATCATTACCTGTCAACGCGATCCGGTAATTGTAGTAACCTATATGTGAAATTTCTACCACCTTGGCCTGCAGGGAGTCCTGCACCTTGATGGTGAATTCACCGTCGGAGTTGGTAATGGTACCAACGTTGGTTCCCGGAACAGAGATATTTACATACTCAAGTTTTTTCTTTGTCTGTTTGTCTTTAACTGTTCCGCTTACAATAAAATAGTTGCCCTCTTCCTGAGCCTGCAACGGGTAACTGCTGAGAAGCAAAAGTGCCGTCATCAGATAACCAAATAAAAAATACATCCTGGTTTTCATATTTGTACGTTTTTAGTGTGGATACTTCCAATTCTTGTTTGTACTTCTAAGATCGCCCACCCATCAAATACCCTATGAAAAAATACAAAAAAATAAAGCGGAGATGCATTTTTTTGCATCCCCGCCCTATATAGTCTAAAAAGTGTCTCGTTATTCTGCTAAATATCTATAGTAATACACAAACCGTAGCCCTAACCTCTCTTATAAGATCAGAGGGAGAAAGTCTGATTTGTAGTCCCCGTTGTCCCGCACTCACATAAATCTGCTGGTAATTCAGACAAGTTTCATGAATAAAAGTGGGAAACTGTTTTTTCATGCCAACGGGAGAACAAGCCCCCCGGATGTATCCGGTAGTAGGAAGCAACTCCTTCATGGGAATCATATCACAATTCTTGTTGCCCGAAACTTTGGCGGCTAACTTAAGATCCAACTCCTCTTGTCCCGGAATCACACATACAAAGAAACCCGTTTTATCGCCTTTCAGTACCAGCGTTTTAAAAACCTGGTTCACATCTTCTCCCAATTGCTCAGCAACGTGTATGGCACTCAGATCACTTTCGTCCACCTCATAAGGAATCAGTTCGTAGGCCACTTTGGCCTTGTCCAGCAACCTGGCTACATTCGTCTTATTTACTTTCATTTGCTAACCCTTTCATCGATAGTTGAACGCGCTTACGTACTAAATCAACGCTTTGAACCCGCACTTGTACATGCTGGTGCATACTCACCACCTGGGTGGGATCGGTGATAAACCTGTCGGCCATTTCCGAAATATGTACCAATCCGTTTTCCTTGATACCCACATCCACAAAACAGCCGAAGGCCGTGATGTTGGTAACAATACCCGGTAAAACCATCCCCTCTTTCAGGTCTTCCAGTTTCTTTACGTTCGGATCAAACTCGAACACCTTGATGGTCTGGCGCGGATCCCTGCCGGGTTTATCCAACTCTTCCATGATATCTGTCAGTGTAGGCATCCCTATCGTAGCACTTACATACTTCTGCAGATTCAATTTCTTTTTAAGCTCCTTGTTGGCGATCAGTTCCGAAACAGTACAATTCAGATCCTTAGCCATCTGTTCCACAATGGAGTAACTTTCGGGATGCACTGCCGAATTATCCAACGGATTTTTGCCGCTGGTGATGCGAAGGAAGCCTGCCGACTGCTCGAAAGCTTTTTCTCCCATCCGAGGAACCTTCAGAAGCTCTCTTCGTGAAGCAAACGGGCCATGTTCTGCACGGTAGTTAACGATGTTCTGTGCAAGCGTCGGCCCAAGTCCCGAAATATACGTAAGCAGGTGCTTGCTGGCTGTATTTACATCCACACCCACCAGATTCACACAACTCTCCACAGTCTGATCCAGACTTTTCTTCAGTGCTCCCTGTTCCACATCGTGCTGGTATTGTCCCACACCAATGCTTTTGGGATCAATCTTTACCAGTTCGGCCAACGGATCCATCAACCTTCTGCCTATGCTCACGGCACCACGTACGGTTACGTCGTATTCAGGAAACTCCTCGCGGGCAATTTTAGAGGCCGAATAGACTGACGCACCGTTCTCACTCACCACAAATACCTGTACCTTGCGATCGTATCGGATACCGGTGATAAACTGCTCCGTTTCCCTGCTGGCCGTTCCGTTTCCTATGGCAATGGCATCAATGGCATAGGTGCTAACCAGCTGCGCTACTTTTGAAGCAGCCTTTCCCTTCTCGTTCTGGGGTGGGTGAGGGTAGATGGCTTCGTTATGGACCAGATTACCCTGGGCATCCAGACACACCACCTTACATCCCGTGCGATAACCCGGATCCACGCCCAATACCCTTTTCTGACCAAGGGGAGGCGACAGTAACAGCTGGCGAAGGTTTTCGGAGAATACCCGGATTGCCTCCTCATCAGCCTTCATTTTGCTGAGGTTGGCAAATTCGGTTTCGATAGACGGTTTCAATAACCTTTTGAAGGAATCACCAACCGCCTCTTCCACCTGTGCAGACGCATCAGAACGCCCCTTAACGAACCGTCGGTTCAGTCTCTCGATACACCCTTCGGCATCCGGCGAGATAGACACCCTTAAAAAACCTTCAGCCTCACCACGGCGCAGAGCAAGCAACCGGTGAGACGAACAGCGGTTCAACGGTTCGCTGAAGTCGAAATAGTCGCGATACTTGCTACCTTCCTCTTCCTTGCCCTTAACCACTTTGGATGAAATAACAGCCGTCCGCGAAAACGAATTACGTACTGTATTACGAGCCTGCTCGTCCTCGTTCACCCATTCGGCAATAATATCCCGGGCACCCTGAAGCGCCTCACGTACATCCTTAACCTCACCTTTCACGTAAGGCGATGCCGCTTTGGTACTATCCTGAGCTGTTTGAAGCATAAGTAAGGTAGCCAGAGGCTCTAACCCCTTTTTGCGGGCAATCTCCGCTTTGGTCTGCCGTTTCGGCTTGTAAGGCAGGTAAATATCTTCCAGCTCCGTGCTATCCCACGAGGTCTCAATGCGTTTTTTAAGTTCGGGGGTAAGCTTACCCTGTTCATCAATAGAAGCCAGTATCGTCTCCTTACGTTTACTTACCTCCTTTAATTTGCCGTAATGATCGTTAATATCCCCAATCTGCACCTCATCCAGGCCACCGGTCACCTCTTTGCGGTACCGGCTAATAAAAGGAATGGTAGCCCCTTCGTCCAGCAGCCCCATTGTTTTTTCAACCTGACGCGCCGGAATGCCCAACGCCTTGGAGATAAGTGAATAAAATATTTCAGTCATTTGTTATAGTTTTATTGTTTCGTCTGCCAGCAAGGACAACGAGTCCGGCTGATGCGATACAAAGATAATAGTCTGTTTATTGATTTTGTGCAATGTTTTGATCTGATTGATGATCCGAGCGGTAAGAGCATCGTCGAGCCCTTTGAACGGTTCGTCCATCAGCAGTAAAGGCGAAGGGAAAGCCAGTGCCCTGGCAATGGCCACACGTTGTTGCTGACCGTAACTTAATGCCTCCGGCCGATGTTCTGCCACCTCATCCAGCTCCATGAGCGAACAAAAATGTCTGGCAAGTTGCATACCCTTTTCTTTTGTATAGAAAGAGGCGAGGGGAAGAGCAATGTTATCGGTAGCCGATAGATGATTCAGCAGGGCAGGTTCCTGAAACACAGCTGCAATAGCCTGTATATTTCCTTTCCCTATTTTCCCCGAAGCCGGCTTCAGCGAACCGTCAATCAAACGGAGCAAGGTAGTCTTTCCTCGGCCTGACGGAGCCGACAGCCCGTATACCCGTCCTCCCTCAAACCGTTGGGTGAGATTGTCTAATACCATACGATGTCCATAACCAACGGAAACCTGCTCGAGTATCACCTCCGGTCCACCGCAAGTAGCCGGAGCGCAATCGGTTTTCCTGTAACGCACCGGAATATCCAACCTGCTCAACCTATCCAACCCCCTGTCGAATGCAAAGCTTAAAGCCACCGCTATGACGGTCCACGCCAACAATTCGGGGACCTCTATGAAAGTCTGCGCCCTTTTCATTTCACTGCCAATTCCAAAAGCACATTGCGAAAGAACCTCTCCCATGATAATGGCCCGCCATCCAAAGCCTGCGGCAGATGCCAAACCACTGAAAAGAAAAGGCTTAATCTGCGGATATACAATCTGCGTGAACCGGTTGGTACGGTTCATATGGAACACCATACCCATCACCGACAGCGGAGCACGCAAGTGCAGCAATCCCTTGGTAAGATTCTCGCTCAGCAACGGAAACATGGTAAGGAAGGCAATCATAAAAGGAATCTGCTCCGGCTGCAGAAACAGCAAGGCAAGCAAAATAAAAGAGATAACAGGAACCGACCGCATCAGGGTGAGCAACGGTTTAAATAACCCGTATACTTGTTCATGCCGGGCAAACAACAAAGCAAACAACAGGGCAAGTACCCCCGAAACCAGTAATCCTGCAACACCTCTGCCCAAGGTAGCCAGTACAGACAGGTAAAACTCCGGAGTTACCCACAGCTTACCCAAGGCAACAAACAACTCCGGCAACCCCGGCACCAAAGCCGGATTGTTGGCCGTTATCGCCAGCACCTCCCATACCAGACATAAAATGCCGATGGAAAGCAAGGAACGTATGCTCTTCTTCAGTGTTCGCATAAAAAGAATGTATCATCGGGCAGCTTGCCGCCCAAAGCCTTCGGTTCGTAAGCCAATATAATTGTAAGCAGATTCTGTACCGCCTCTTTGGCCCGGCAGGCAGGCACATAGTCGATGCGGCAACGGTGAATACTGCTTTCGGTAAGCATACCCTTGGCGAAAATACCCTTCTCCTCAAGGATACGTATCGCCTGATCGGGTTGTTCTACGGCAAAGCGACACGAAGCACGAAGCAACGAATCAAGCGTCGGCTGCATTTGCATACCCCTTTCGCTAAGCACGATAGCTGTTTGTGCAAATCCCTGTGCATCCGGATCCGGACGGTTCAGGTCGGCCACAAGCCGTACAGTGCTGTCCTTCTTTAATGCCATGCTCACAAACGGCTCGCTAAGCACCGCCGTCTGGACCGTTCCGGACAGTAAACCCGTAAAAAGGTCTCTTGCAGAGCCGAAGGTATAATTGAGCTCCGGTTTCCATTCCGGGTGATTGTTCAGGTAATAGCGTGTCAGAATATCGGGAGAGGTCCCACTCCCGAAGAGGTGAAGCACTCCGGAGGTGGAATCTCTGCCCACCACATACAATGTACCCCACAGCGGACAACCAAGTAATGGATAGTTCACCCCTTTGTTGTACAGATTTACTGCGCTTAACATGGGCAGCACAGCCAGCTCCGCTTCTCCTTTGATAAGATGTGCCTGAATCAGCTCGGGCGAGTCGACCACCTCGATCTGCAGCAACTTGCCGTTAACCGTTACCGATGTATCCATCAGTTGGGCGAAAGCAATGGCCGATGGACCCCTTAATAGTTTAACGCGTACTATATTATCCTCTTTTCGTGCAGGATTACAGGCGCACAGAAGGCAAAGTAAAAGACATACCGGAATCTTCATAACTGCAGAAGTTTACTGCAAATGTATAAATAATTGTTGTATGCTCAGAATTATCTCCTAAATTTGCCCACCTAACAGATGGCAAAGATGACCGATTTATTTAATGAAACGCGGTATGCCGACGAGGTATACGATAAGCTTCTCTTTACCGACAGCCGCCTGAGTGGAAAGGAGTTTCAGGATTGTACCTTTCTGGCGTGCGACTTCAGCAACTCCAGTCTGCTGGACTGCAATTTTATTGATTGCCGCTTTGAGGCGTGCAACCTAAGCAACATTAAGCTGGGTAACACCGCCCTGAAGGGAGTGTGCTTCGAAAACAGTAAATTGCTGGGGACCGACTTTACCGACTGCTCCGACTTTCTCTTTGCCGTCCGCTTCGGGCAGTGTGTACTTGATTATGCCTTCTTTATACGTAAAAACCTCAAGAAAACGGTGTTCGACCAATGCTCCGTTCGCGAAGCCAACTTTAGCGAATCAAACCTTGCCGAGGCCAGCTTCCTGCAATGCGACCTGCACCAGACCGTTTTCGAACGGACCGATCTGCGAGGAGCCGACTTCCGTACGGCGTTCAATTATTCCATTAATCCCACGGTAAACAACCTCCGTAAAGCCCGTTTCAGCTATCCTTCCGTGTTGGGACTACTGGATAGCTTTGGTGTAAAAGTAAGCTAACGAAGTGCTTGAGTTACTTCTCCGTCTGTTGTTTCTTCCAGTATTCATTAACAGACTGCTTCACCTCTTTATGAAGCAACAAAATACCCAGTAAATTGGGCAGCGTCATCAAGGCGATGGTTACTCCGGAGAATATCCAGATAAGAGTGGTGTCTGTAAACGAGGCCAAAAAGAAACCTAGCACATAAATAACGTGGTATACAGGCACGTACCGGCTTCCCCACAAAAAAGTGACCGCCCTGTCGCCATAATAAGACCAGGCAATGGCTGTGGAAAAGGCAAACATAAGCAATGAAAAAGGAATGATAAACTGTCCCCATTCTCCAAAGAACCCCCGCTTAAAGGCTTCAGTAGAAAGCGGGGCAGAGTGCAGAAGCGACTTTCCGTACACCGTGATAGGGTAGCTTTTCAGGACCGGAAGTTCAATCTTGCCTTTCTTTACAGTAAGTTCGCCGGTAAAGAGTGCCTTTCCCTGCATAAAACGAACCCCTTCGGCAAACGAACGTGCATGTATCAGAGTGGCAGGCGTGGTAAGCTTTCCCTCTTTTACGACAATCTTACCATCGTACAAAGGCAACAGCTTTTCGCCTTTGATGTGTTGCCCTACGGCTAATTTCTGGGCAGGATCAGCCTCGTTGTAGGTACCGGCAAGCAACACCATGTCGGCCTGCTGAAACTTATTCTCGTACTTCTCCATCCAGGTGCCGGAAGTAAGCAATACCATTCCTGTGAGCATACAAATAATAATGGTGTCGATAAAAGGTTCGAGTAAAGCAACCATTCCTTCGGAAACCGGCTCTTTGGTCTTCGCCGCTGCGTGTGCGATAGCAGCCGAACCCTGTCCCGCTTCATTGGAGAAAAGTCCCCGGTTTACACCCCGGTTAAAGGCAAGCGCCACTCCGGCACCTAAAAAACCACCGGCAGCCGCAGAGCCGTTCAACACGTTATCGAACAACATCACCAGCGATGGAATAATATTTTCGTAATTGTATAAAATCACACTAAGCGCTCCCAGAAAATAAAAGACAGCCATAAAGGGGACCAACTTCTCCGTAACTTTGGCAATGCGGGTGATACCTCCAATGATAATCAGTCCCAGCAACACAGAAAGCAAAGCCCCTGTAACGTACAGCGGAATATCAAAAGAGGCGAACATGGCATTGGAGATACTGTTAATCTGAGGCAGACTGCCCGTGCCGAAAGACGAACAAATGGTGGCCAGTGCAAAAATGGCTGCCAACCAGCGCATGTGCAAACGGTTTTTCATGTAGTACATAGGTCCCCCGGAAATGTACCCCCTCTCGGTCGTTTCGCGATACTTATGCGAAAGCGTAACCTCCACCATCTTGGTAGTCATCCCCAGAAAGGCCGAAACAAACATCCAGAACAAAGCAGCCGGTCCCCCTAAATGAATAGCCAGTGCCACCCCGGCTATATTGCCGGTACCCACCGTACCAGACAAGGCTGTGGCCAACGATTGAAAATGCGACGTATCCCCTTTGTCCAGGTGATGGTCGTACTTGCCCGACACCACTTTGATGGCATGACCAAAAAACCGCACCTGCGGAAACTTAAGATACAACGTGAAGAAAAAACCGGTTCCCAGCAACAACAAAACGAACCATTGCGAACCCCCGATGTAAGAATCTATAAGAGATAGAAAGCTGCCTATTTCTTGCATAAGTCAATCGTTTTTATTTAAAAACTTTCGCAATATACAAAAAAATGTGGAAATTGTGTTAATTAGTAAAAAGTTCCGCAATTAGTCTGCATACAAGCCTCTTCCTCCGTTTCGAACTCAACGGTGGCATGGTCAATTCCATGCGAAGCGCAGACCGATTTAATCTGTGTTTTGATCGTATATTGTTCATCCAGTGTAGTTTCCGGAGCAATAACGGCATGCAGAGACATAATATTCTCCTCGCCGTCCAACGTCCACAGATGCACATCATGAATAGACAACACCCGGTCGGTACTCCTTATTTCCTCCTCCAGGCGCTCTATGTCCACGTCGGAAGGAACCTTTTGAAGCAAAATACGGAAGGTAGCCTTCAGGTTTCGGTACACATTGGTAAGAATCCAGATACTTATTCCGATAGAAAGCAGCGGATCCAGAATAGGCCATTCCACAAAATGCATCACGATACTTACGATAAGCACGGCAACCCAGCCCAGCACATCCTCCATCATGTGGAGTGAAACCGCCCGTTCGTTAAGCGACGATCCCCTCTTTAACCGAATCACAGCCGCACCGTTTACAATAATTCCCAGAATGGCCAGCACAAACATACCGGCAGCATCGGGCATCTGAGGTTCAATAATACGACCAATACACTCTTTGATCACTACTACGGAACCAGCCAGCAGAACAACCGATATAAAAATAGCCCCAATCAGCGAGAACCTTTTGTAGCCGTAAGAGTAAAACCTGTCGCTGCGCCGTGCAGACACCTTCTGCAGATACCAGGCAACCCCCAGCGAAATGGAATCGCCAAAGTCGTGCAACGCATCAGACAGAATAGAAACACTGTTGGTGTAAATACCCCCTATAAGTTCGATAATCGCAAAAATGAAATTCAAGAAAAAGGCAACCCGTATATTTCCGGTCGATGTATCGTGTGTATGATGATGATCGTGTCCCATGATCGTTATATTCTTTAGTCTATAAAACACCCTTCCTCAACATTTTGTTACGATGGGAGAGGGATAAGCTTCGTTATTTTTCTTAAACAACCTGCTTGCAAAGATGGAATATTTAATCCGTTTAGCCTATATTCTGATACAAATAATG
>JAEAMG010000409.1_pt1 | contig 52574 bp, 45 predicted proteins | sample 8958741 | NCBI WGS metagenome assembly JAEAMG01 (sample SAMN16933256, study PRJNA681125) | bioreactor sludge metagenome | isolation source: anaerobic bioreactor treating anionic surfactant - SDBS | place: India: Bengaluru | collected 2019-02-28 | reverse complement strand
CCCCCCCCCCCCCCCCCCCCCCCCCCCCCCCCCCCCCCCCCCCCCCTCCCACATTAGGACCCCCGTTCGCCAGGTGGATCAGAAGCTGTACTTGGCAGTCAGCATCATATTGCGTGGAGTGCCGTAGGCGTCGCCACCGTAGCTCACGGAGTTGGCGATGGTGGAGTAATAGCGGCGGTCGAAGATGTTGTTGGCGTTGAGCTGCAGGTCCAGGTGGTCGTTGACCCTGTAGCCGGCCATCAGGTCGGTGACGGCGTAGGCGCCCTGCTGTAGGCGATAGGTGCTGCCATCAGTCAGTTTGACGTCGTTGTACATGCGGCTCTGCCAGGAGATGTTGCCACCCACGCGCAGTTTCTCCAGCGGGCCCTGGAAGTTGTAGCGGGTGGTCAGCTTGAACAGGTGCTCCGGGGTGTCGGTGTCGTACTGCTTGTTGACCTTCTGCGGGTTGGCGTCGTCCTTGATGGTGTGGGTGCGGGCGTAGGTGTAGCCACCGCCGACCTGCCAGTTTTCGGTCAGCGCGCCTTGCAGTTCGAAGTCGATACCTTGGCTGCGAATCTCGCCGGAGGCTTCATAGCACTCGGTCTGCGGGCAGTTTTGCACGGTCACTTGCGTGGCGCGGTTTTCCTGGTCGACACGGAACAGCGCCACGCTCGCATTCAGCGCGCCACCCAGGTATTCGCCCTTGATGCCGACCTCGTAGTTCTTGCCGACAATCGGTTTGACCGGGGTGCCGGACGTGTCCTTGGAACTCTGCGGCGTGAAGATGTCGCTGTAGCTGACATAGACCGAGTGCTGGTCGTCCAGCTCGTAGATCAGCCCCGCGTAGCGCGTGAGGTTGCGGGTGACCTTGTAGTCGCCGGTGTTGTCGCCATGGGCATCGTAGTCATACCAGTCCAGGCGTGCGCCGAGGATCAGTTTCAGCGGGTCGGCCAGGCTCAGGCGCGAAGTCAGGTAGAAACCATCCTGGGTGGTGACTTCGCGGGTATCGGAGGTGTGGACGAAGTCCGGTTTGCCCGCAGTGAGCGGCCAGTTCATGTTGTAGGGGCTGTAGTCGTGGGTGGTCATGTCGTAGATGCGCCGGCTGGCACCCACCACCAGTTCATGGGTACGCCCGAATGCCTGGAACGGGCCGCTGGCAAAGGCGTCGACGCCGGCCTGGTTTTCGTCGTAGGCGGCCTGGTAGACAGTGCGCGCCAGGGTGTTGTTGACCCAGCGCGACTGGTAGGAGCCGGAGAACAACGCGTTCTGTTCGGCGTAGTTGGCGTTGACCTGAAGCTTCCAGTCATTGGCCAGGCGCTGGCGCAGTTCGGCGAAGACCGTGTTGATTTCCTGGTCTTTGTTCTCCCAGTCGGTGCCGGGGTTGTAGGAGCGCGGCAGGTCCAGGTGATGGCCGTCCTGGCCGATCATTGACGAGCCCCAGAAGTAGTTGGTCTTGTCCTTCTGGTTCGAGAAACCGAGGGTCAGGCTGGTGTCTTCGCTCAGGTCGGCTTCGGTGACGGCGTAGAACAGGCCGTGATAGTCCTCGGCGTGGTCGATGAAGCTGTTGGCGTCACGGTAGGAGGTGACCACTCGGCCGCGCCAGGTGCCGCTGTCGTTGAGCGGGCTGGAGGCGTCGAGTTCGCCACGGTAGTCATCCCAGCTGCCGGCAGCGCCGGTGAGGGTGACTTTTTGCTCGTCCAGCGGCCGTTTGCGGATCAGGTTGATGGCCGCCGAAGGATTACCCGCACCGGTCACCAGGCCGGTAGCGCCGCGCACGACCTCGACACGGTCGAACATCGCCAGGTTCGGCTGGGCGCCGACCGAAACCCCGTTATAGCCGCTGGGGATGCCGTCATACATCAGGTTGTCGATGTCGAAGCCGCGCGCGGTGTAGGACTGCCGGCCAGGTCCGCTGGAGTAATTAAGGAACAGCCCCGGCGTGGCGTTGACCACGTCGTTGATGCTGGTCATCGCCTGGTCATCCATGCGCTGACGGGTAATGACGGTGACCGCCTGCGGGGTTTCACGCAGGGTGAGGGGCAGTTTGGTCGCGGTCTTCATTGCGCCGGTGGTGTAGGACTGTGTGCCCTCGGTGGTTTCGCCCAACTGCTGCTCGCCGGAGATCTGGGTAGCACCCAGTTCCAGGGTGGTTGTCGGCGTCTGCGCGTCGGCAGCGAAGGCCGCGTGCGAGGTGGCGAGACAGACCGCCAACGCGATCAGACTGGGTGTAAAACCTTTACCGCTGTGTTGTTGCACAGACATGGAACGGACTCTCCCTTAAGTACCGTCCTTGGCGAATAATAAATCTGTTGATAATTATTCGCATTAGTTTGGCAGATTAAACCCACAGGAAAAAGCCTTTGGGGATAATTAGTTAACGAATTTTTCACATCTTGAGGGCAGGCTTTTAGCCATCACCTGCCGTGCGCCATTTCTTCTTTAGCGCGCTCAATCGCGTTTTGGAATCGCCACCCGACTCGTCGCCTTCACCTCCCGCAACGCCAGGCTCGACTGGATCGAGGCAATCCCCAACTGCCGCCGCAGCACGCTCTCGACAAACTCGCTGTAGCTGTCCAGGTCCTCTGCCAATACCTGCAACAGATAGTCGGCATCGCCGGTGATCTTGTGGCACGACAGCACCTGAGGCAGCTCTTTGACCACCGCTTCAAACGCATCCGGCGCATGGTCGGTGTGGATCGCAAAACGCACATGCACAAACGCCATGATGTCCAGGCCCAGCAGCTTGCGATCGAGGTTGGCCTGGTAGTCCTTGATCACGCCTTCTTCTTCCAGGCGTTTGCGCCGACGCCAGCAGGGGGTGAGGCTCAGGGACAGACGCTCGCTCAGTTGGGCGTTGGAAATACTCGCGTCTTCCTGCAGCAGGGCGAGGATGGCGAGATCGGTGTCGTCAAGAACGACCTGCTTGGTTTTATTTTTCATATTTGGCTATCACCGGGGTAAAAACACCCGATAAAGCTATCAGTGCCAGAAGTAAAAGCAAAGAAAGCCCGGCGCTGCCAGAACAAAATAGACCCTGTCTTTTACTGGCGGATGTATCCAAATGCTGACTGTTTTTAGTGATGACCACCGTTTGCACCACGGCACCGAACTCAAGGATGGCGTGCTCAAACCCTCATTCGAACAACCCAGCCGCGCCGACACCGTGCGTGACCGCGTCCGGCACGTTGGGCTGGGCGATATTATCGTGCCGCGCAGCTTTGATCGTGCCTGCTACGTCAACGCCCACAGCGAACGCTACGTCAGCTTCCTCGAAACCGCCTGGGGCGAATGGACCGCCATCGGCCGCAGCCATGACGCGCTGCCGCTGGTATGGCCGGTACGCGACCTGGCCAATCAGCAGGTGCCGGACTTCATCGACGGCAAACTGGGTTTCTTTGCCATGGACGCCGGCTCGCCGATCACCGCCACCACCTGGCAGGCGGTCAAGACCAGCGCGGATATTGCGCTCACCGGCCTGGCGCTGATCGACGAAGGCCACAACAGCGCTTTCGCCCTATGCCGCCCACCGGGGCACCATGCGGCCCGCGAATACATGGGCGGTTATTGCTACCTCAACAATGCCGCGATTGCCGCGCAGCAGGCCATCACCCAAGGCGCCAGGCGCGTCGCGGTACTCGATGTGGATTTTCACCACGGCAACGGCACGCAGAATATTTTCTACGAGCGCCCGGACGTGCTGTTCATCTCCCTGCACGGCGACCCGTTGGTGTCCTATCCGTACTTTTCCGGTGCCGACAGCGAGCGCGGCGCAGGGGCCGGGGAGGGCTTCAACCTGAATTACCCCTTGCCGAAAAACACCACGTGGAATCAGTACAAAACCGCACTGATCCACGCCTGCCAGCAACTGAAACACTTCGCCCCCGAGGTGCTGGTGATCTCCCTCGGCGTCGACACCTTCAAGGACGACCCCATCAGCCACTTCCTGCTCGACAGCCAGGACTTCCTCAGCATGGGTGAGCTCATCGCCGGCGTGGGCGTACCGACGCTGTTCGTGATGGAAGGCGGCTACATGGTCGACGAGATCGGCATCAATGCCGTCAACGTCCTGCACGGCTTCGAAAGCAAGACCGCCTGACCCCCATAACAACAAACGCTCGATTCTTTTTTTCTGCCAAAACTCAAAAACATAACAAGAGGTTTTGTGATGAAAACAACCACGTCCGGGCTGTGTGAAAAGCCTGCGTTGCAACGCACCCTGAGCAACCGCCATATCCAGCTGATGGCCATGGGCGGTGCGATCGGCACCGGCCTGTTCATGGGCTCCGGCAAGATCATCGCGTTGTCCGGTACCTCGATCATCCTGATCTACATGATCATCGGGCTGTTCGTGTATTTTGTGATGCGCGCCATGGGTGAGCTGCTGCTGTCCAACCTTAACTTCAAGAGCTTCGCCGATTTTGCCGGCGCGTACCTGGGGCCGCGCGCGGCGTTCTTTCTCGGTTGGTCGTACTGGCTGAGCTGGAGCGTGGCCGTGGTGGGGGATGCGGTGGTGGTCGGTGGCTTCTTCCAGTACTGGTTCCCTGATGTACCGGCGTGGATGCCTGCCGTGGGCATGTTGCTGACGCTGTTCGCGTTAAACGTGCTGACGGTGAAGCTGTTTGGCGAAGTGGAGTTCTGGTTCGCAATCATCAAGATCATCGCCGTGGTGACCCTGATCGGCGTGAGTGTGGTGCTGATTGCCAGCTCGTTTGTCTCGCCCACCGGGGTCACGGCGTCCTTGAGCCACTTGCTGGATAAACAGGCGGCGTTTCCCAACGGCCTGTTCGGTTTTTTTGCCGGGTTCCAGATGGCGATCTTTTCCTTTGCCGGCACCGAGCTTATCGGCACCGCAGCGGCTGAAACCCGCGCGCCGGAGAAGACCTTGCCCAAGGCGATCAACTCGATTCCGCTGCGGATCATCCTGTTTTACGTGCTGGCCCTGGCGTGCATCATCGCGGTGACGTCGTGGCAGCAGGTGTCGCCGAGCAAGAGCCCGTTCGTTGAATTGTTCCTGGTCGCTGGCTTTCCGGCGGCGGCGGGCATCGTGAACTTCGTAGTGCTGACATCGGCGGCGTCGTCCGCCAACAGTGGCGTGTTTTCCGCCAGCCGCATGCTGTTCGGCCTGGCCGACCTGGGGGACGCGCCGGGCATTTTCCGGCGGCTGTCGACCAGCAGCGTGCCGTTTATCAGCCTGGCGTTTACCACCTTGTTGATGCTGCTCGGCCTGGTGTTGCTGTTTGTGGTACCGGAGGTCATGACCGCCTTCACGATCGTGTCGACGGTCTCGGCGATCCTGGTGATTTTCACCTGGTCGACCATCCTCGCGTCCTACATCGCCTACCGCAAAAAGCGCCCGGACCTGCATGCTAAATCCCTCTACAAGATGCCCGGTGGGGTGCCGATGGCCTGGTTTTCCCTGGGGTTCCTGGCATTCGTGCTGTGCCTGCTGGCATTGCGGCCGGATACACGCTTGGCGCTGTGCGTGATGCCGGCCTGGTTTATCTGGCTGGCGGTGGCCTTTCAGTTTTCACGCTTCAAGGCCTCCGGCGCGGTCAACGCCGGTCAACGGTGATTCACACGGTCCTCAGAAGTCCATTTTCAGCCCAACCGCGCCTTGACGGCCGTTGAAGGTGTTGCTGTCGAGGTTGCGGTTGTAGCCCACCTCACCGTAAAGGCTGATGGCCGTGGCCACCTTCAGCGTGGCGCCGACACTCAGGTCCAGCGTGGTGGATTTCTGCTCGGTATCGATGGCTGTCACATCGTTGAACGTCACGGTGTTCTGCCCGGCGCTGGTGTGCCAGACATTGGCCCGTACGTAGGGTTGCAGCGGCATGCCGCGCACTTGGTAGTCGCCGCGCAGGCGTACCCCCAGGCGGGTGGTGACGTTGGTGTCGGCGTCATAGGAGACGTCGGCGATACCGTCGTTTTGCTTATCCAGCCTGGTCTTGCCGACGATCAGTTGCGCCTGGGGTTCCACCACCCAGTTGTCCACCCACGCAAACGGCCAGCCGAGTTCAGCGGACGCCGTGACGTTGTGCCCATGGGTGTCCATCTTCACACCGTGATCCGACTCGTTGCTGCCGCTGAAGCGGGTGCCCATCAACACCAGGTCGAGGTAGGCCTGGTTGGCCCCGATCAGCGTCCAGTACACCCCAAGGCTATCCCCGCGCAGGGTGGTCTTGCCGGCGTCCTTGTCTTGCCAGCCACCGTTGAAACCCTTGATGTTGCCTTTGAGGGTGCTGTGGCCAACAAAGAATCCGCTGCGTTGGGTCAGGCCATCGGCGTTGGTGCTGGCGTATACGTCGCTGCCCACCTGGAAGCCCGTCACCGAGCTGTCCAGCGTAGGGCTGACCGTCCCAGAGAAACCCTGGCGGCTGCTGGTGCCATAAACCCGACCCCAACCTGCTGGAAATGCACCGGTTTGCTGCTGCTGGCTCTGGTCACCCATGCGCTGGTGAAAAGTGCCGAGCATACCCTGCACGATTTGCTGGGCAGCGGGAAACAGCGCGGCATAGATCGGCACTTCCGGACGGTAAATGGGGATGGGTGTCGTGCCGGGGTTGGGCGGCAGTGGCGGGTCACCGGGAACGGGGATGGGTAACGGCACGACGATCACCGGGTCAGGCGGCACCACCGGTATCGTTGAACGCAGGTAGTAGTTGTCGGCCGTGCCGGCCGTCACGCCGCCCTTGAACAGGTAGTAGTCGAACGCGCCGGCAGACACCGGGCGGCCGAGGGTAAAGGCGCTGCCACTGTTGGTTGCACCGTTGAGGGCCTGCACCACCTGGATACCGTCTTGCAGGGTCGCCGCGCCGGCACCGCCCAGGTTAGTGACGATGATAGCCGTGTCGCCGCTGAGGGTGCCTTGGTTGACGATCAGTTTGTCGCTGGGCGAGCCATCGCCGCCCAAGACACTTTGCAGCGCGAGTTGACCACCGCTGCCGCTGTAGTGGCCATTGACCGTCAGGGTGTCGGTGGCGATGGAGCTGCCGGTAGTCATGTCGATCAGGCCATTGTTGTTGTTCAACGTCGCCAACTGGCCCACGGTAAAGGGGCTGATGACCCCTGTGCTGACCAGCAGCGCACTGCCGCCATGAATGTTCAGGGTGCCGGTACCGGTGGCGGTATCGCCAAGGGTGAATGTGCCGCCAAGGGTCAGTTGCGAGCGGTTATCCAGGTTCACCGTTTCCCAGTTCTGGTACCGCGTCGGCGTGCCGACCTGGGTGTTATCGAACGTCAGGGTATCCAGGCCCAGGCCACCGTCCACCACCGGGGTAGGGGACACGATGGCTTCAGTCAGGTTCTGTAGCAGGGCGGTATCGTTATCGCCGCCCATCAGCACCGCCGAATTGATCTGGCCGCCGTCGCGCCACTCGAGGACGTCGTCGCCAAAGCTGGTAAGAACTTGCCCATTCACCGTACCACCGGTGATGGTAACGTTATCGACGCCGCCACTGGTGCTGATATTGCCGCCAATGGAACTGTTGCCCGAGACCAGGACGGAGTCGTTGCCGAACCCTGTCACCAGGTTGCCCACGATGGTGCCTCCGCGCATATCAAACACGTTGTCGTCGAGCTTCATGTCGACACGGCCGATGCTGCCGCCGGTCATCAGCGCCACGTCGCCATCTTCAAAGGCTCCGGTGATGGTGCCGGCGCTCATAGTGAAGTGGTCGATGCCGTCCCCTTGGAAGAGTGCGCTGATCGTGCCGCCGCTCATTGAGAACGTGTCGGCGCCGGCACCCTGGCTGATGCTGGCGGCTTGCCCACCGCTTATTTGCACGATGTCGTTACCTGCGCCTTGCAAAGTCGCGCTGTTGACCCGCCCTTGAAACAGCCGAAAGATATTCGCGCCATCCCCCATGTTGACCCCGTTGATGTCGATCACTGCGTCCGGTGTATTCAACTCGATCAAGTCATTGCCAGCGCCGTAGTTCACACCCTGTACGCTGCCGTTGCCTGACGGAAAGATCAGGCTGTTGTTGCCTTGCGTATCTACGAGATTGCCGCCGGCACCACTGGTGCAGTTAATCACGTCATCGCCTGCGGTGATCGTAAAGGCGCAGGCATTCGCCCTGTCAGAACCGATAGACAGCCATGATGTCGCGGCAATCGCTACGCTCAGGCAAGCCAGGGGGGGAAGTCGTTTGCTCATGATCCATCCTCGCTCAACTCGACCTATCTCGACGGTGCCTGGTGACAGGCACGGTTAAGACCATGGCAACGATAAACGCGATACGGATCAGGAACGGCGGGATACCTGGATCTGAAAACACCGGCCAATGCAAAGGGTTGGCATGGCTTTCTCGACTGCACCTCAACCTGTGCAGCACTTTTTGCACCTTAGACGCACATCATGGCGAGCGCTACTGTCAGAAATAACAGGTACAGACGAGTGGGCATTTACGCAAACACAATCTCGTAAGGCTCGCGCATACGTTCAAGCAGCTCCTGGGCCAGGATCGGTGCCAGGCCGATCTGCGGGTCGCCCGCCAATTGGCTGGCATACGCATGGACGGCGTGGAGCTTGCGCGCCACGCTCCAGATGTCCAGGCGCACCTTGCGTGCGCGCTGCCAGGGGATCATCGCGCCTTCGCGCGCGGGCCAGTGCCAGGCCCGGATCGGCAGTTCATACAACTGCGCACCCACCAGGCTGCAGGCCTTGGCACTGGCACGGCCGACGGCGTCGTGGTCGGTGTTGCCGTCGTTGCGCCAGGTGGTAAACACCACATCGCCCGGTTGCAGGTAACGCGCGATAAATTGGCTCAGCTGCGGTTCACGGGTTGCCAGCGCGTTGTCGCAAAAACCGCCGCGAATCCACTTCAGGCTGTGCAGGGGCATGCCCAGGCGGCGCAGTGCTTCGGCGCTTTCCTGGGGCCGCACGACACTCAGGCGGCTGGCCGGCCAGACGTGCGAGCCGGGGTGGCTGGCGCTGCCGTCCGTGATGGAGATCAGTTGCAGGGGATATTCCAGGGTGCTGAGCAATTGCAGTAACCCGCCGCAGGCCAACACTTCGTCGCCGGGGTGGGGCGCAATCACCACTACGCGGGCGCCAGGCGGCACCAGTGAGGTCGGCGTGATCGGGGGAATTTGTGCCAGCTGCGGTGCGCTGTTCCAGATTTGCGCGGGGCCGCGGCGGCCGTCGCTTAAGGAGGCAAGCTTCATGGGTGACACATCCTTGTCGATTGATGCTGGGTCGTGGCCCGTTGACGGGACGACTCTATTTATTCACCACAGACTCCGCCGCGGTGTGTGCGTGGCAATCCAATCCTGAATGACCAGCAAGGCACCCTCAGCATAGACAAGGATTGGTCATTTTTACATTCTGTAATGTCGTTTTTTCAAGAAGGGATCATCAGGCTCTTCAAATAATCGCCGAATCCGCCTTGGGCACGGGCCTCCAGGCGCGCGCTGGTGATAACTTGCGGCGCGTGGCTCCAGGCGATGGAAGCGCCGCAGCGTTCGAGGTCGCGCACCAGTTGCACATCTTCATGACACGGCAGCGGTTCGAACCCACCGGCGCGAACATAAGCACCGGCACTGATGCCCAGGTTGGCGCCATGGATATGCCGGTGATCGTCGCGGGCCTGGTATGCCTGCTGGTAACGGATCTGCGCCGCCGGGTCGAAGTCGTCGCTCCAAGCGTCCACGGTCACCGTACCGCACACCGCGTCGGCGCCGAGTGCCAATTGCGCCACCAGCCAATCGGGGGCCACGCGGCTGTCGGCGTCGGTGCACGAAATCCAGCGTACGCCCTGGTTGAGCAGATGCCGCGCGCCCACCCCGCGCACGTGGCCCACATTGCGGGCCTGCACCTCCAGGCGCTGCACCGGGAAACCTTCGGCAATCGCGGCACTGGCATCGCTGCAACTGTCGAGCAGTACCAGGATCTGCACCGCTTCACCCTGCAAGCCTGGGTGGCTGGCGGCGACCAATGCTGCCTCCAGGCAGTCGCCGAGCAACGTCTCTTCGTTATGCACCGGGATCAGAATGCCGATCATCGCAAGCCCTCGAGGGTGGCGACCGAAGTGCCGTCGCGGCTCCACAGGTCGAGCAGGAAATCGGGTTCGTGGTGCGTGGCGACCAAGGGCATTGCCAGCCGTTCATGGAGCAGGGCGTGTACCTGTTCGGCGGTCTGCGGGCAACCTTCGATAGCCGGGCGCCAATGGCAGGCCAACACCTGGCCATTGGCGGTCAGGCTGTTGAGGGCGCGGTCGATCAAGTGGCGCAGGTCATCGGCGTCGAGGTAGTAGCACAGCTCGCTCAATACAATCAGCTCGAACTCGCCTGTCGGCCATTGCTCGGGCAAGCGGCTCTGTTGCACCTGGGCGTGGGCAAAGCCCAACAGGCGGCTGCGCGCCAGGGCGACGGCAGCCGAGGCGGTGTCGCAACACAACAGGCGATCACAGCGTGGCGCCAGCTCAAAGCTCAATTCGCCATTGGCACAACCGGGTTCGAACACCGAGGCATAGCGCGGCCGGGTCAACAGCGCCAGGGTCAGTGCGCGTTTGCGTCGCTCATACCAGCGTTGGCGAAAGGCCCAAGGGTCGTCGTTACCGGCAAACAGTTGATCGAAATAGGGCGTCGCCACACTCATACAAATACCACTTCAAAAGGTTGTAGCAGGCGCTCCACCACATAGGGCGCGAGCACCGGCGGCAGGCCGATGTGCGGGTCACCCTCCAGCTGGCTGGCGAACGCATGGATGGCGTGGCGCTTGCGCGCGACGGCTTCGCAGGTCAGCGGGATTTTGCGCGCGCGGTGCCACGGCACCAGGCTGTTTTCGGGGGACGCCCAGTGCCAGGTCCACACCGGCAGTTCGTACAGCGTTGCACCCACCGCCTGCGCCGCCTTGGCGCTGGCACGGCCAACCGCTTCATGGTCGCAATGGCCGTCTTCCCGCCAGGTGGTGAACACCACATCCGTGGGCTTGAGGTGGCGCTGGATAAAAGCACTGAGCTGTTCTTCCCGCGCCGCCACCTGGCTGTCGGTGAAACCGGCCCGCAACCATTTCAGGCTGTGCAACGGTACACCGAGGCGATGCAGGGCCTGCGCCGATTCCTGCGGGCGTACCACGCTCAAGCGCTCCACCGACCAGTGGGTGGATCCCGGATGGCTGGCGCTGCCATCGGTCACCGAAATCAATTGAATAGGCCGGTCCAGCGCCGCCAAGCCTTGCAGCAGGCCGCCGCAGCCCAACACTTCGTCGTCCGGGTGCGGGGCGATGATTACGGCGCGCTGGCCCTCGGGCACCAACTGTTCGACGCTGATCGTCGGCAGGTCGGCCATCAGCGGCGAGTCCTGCCAGCGATGCAACGGTGTGCCCTGGCCAACGATGGGGTTGGGTTTCATAGCTGCCACCTCCCTGAGGATTCGCCGGCAACCCGTTCACCGAGGGCCGCGAGGTCACGCTCGGCATGGCTTTGCCGTACATACACCGGCAGGTCCGCCATCAACTGGGCAAAGTGCCGGTCCTTGCAATACGGTCCCGCGCCCACAGCCCGGCCAACATGGCGGATCACCTGTTCAACGCTGTCTTCGACACAGGCCCGGGCCTGCTGGGCCAGTTGTCGGGCATCGGCCTGGGGCGTGCGATCCACCTGTTTGGCGCTGGCCCGCAGCACACACGCGGCGCTGTGCAGCGCACTGTCGACCGCGCCAAGGTGGGCGAGGGCATGTGGCTCCGGGCGCTTGCGGCAATGATCGCGCAAGGCTTCAGCCAGGCGTTGTGCAGCACCGTACCAGCAGGCCGCGATACCGATTCCGCCGTGCCAGAACCCGGCGCGAGCGAGGTAGTCGCCGGGGCCACCGACCGCAATCCCACTGGCGCCGTCGAATATGACCTCGACGCTGCCGGTGGCCGCCATGCCCACTGCGTCCCAACCCTCGTCTGTAACGCTGACGCCGGGTTGGTCCATTTGCACCGCGACCAGTTGCTGGCGCCCCTGATCATCCCAGGCCGTCAACAACCCATGGCTGACCACGGCTGCGCCGGAGCACCAGGCTTTACGCCCTTCCAGGCGCAAGCGTCGACCGTCCTGGCGCACCTGGACTTTGGCGTTCGGCGGTTCCGCGGCCCACATGCCCCAGATGCTGCCCAGCGGCGGCAACGAGCAGTTGAGTTCGGCCATGATTGCCAACGCATCGGTGTGGCCTTCGAACAACTTGCACAGGCGCAGGTCATGGCTGGCCACCTGCGCCAGCTGACTGAGCCGCACCAACGTCTGGCCGCTGCCGGGCAGGGGCAGTTGGTCCAGCCCCTCCCTCTGGAGCGCCTTCAGGACCTCGCCGAGGGCCTGCGTGTCCGCGTAGCCCTCGTAGTCTTGAAGTAATGCATGCAACGCCATGTCACACCTCGTCGTCACGCTGCAGTTCGAACAGCAGCAGCGAGCGGCCGGTCACGCCGTACTCGTGCTCGAACTCAAAGCGTTCCTGGCCGCGCACCGCCGGTTCGTTGGTGTCGAGCATGCAGGTCCAGAACTCTCCCTCCGGCACCGGTGGCAGGCGGAAATTGACCATGTCGTGGTGCGCATTCACCACCAGCAGCAGGGTAGCGTCGGCGCCGGCACGGCGGATCCCGGTTTCCTGGGCGCGGCCATCCATCAGCATGCCCAGGCAACGGCCGTGGCTGTCTTCCCACTGTTCGGTGGTCATCTCATTGCCGTCCGGCGACAACCAGGTGACGTCCTTCACGCCGATATCTTCGTTGTAGTCGCCCACCAGGAAGCGCCCACGACGCAGGATCGGATAGGCCAGGCGCAGCTTGATCAGGCGCTTGACGAACTTGAGCAGCGCCTTGCCGTCGTCGTCCAGTTCCCAATTGACCCAGCCGATCTCGCTGTCCTGGCAGTAGGCGTTGTTGTTGCCGTGCTGGGTGCGGGCGAATTCATCACCGGCCACGATCATCGGCGTACCCTGGGCCAACAGCAGCGTGGCAAAGAAGTTGCGCATCTGACGCAGGCGCAGTGCGTTGATTTCCGGGTCGTCGGTAGGGCCTTCGACGCCATGGTTCCAGGACAGGTTGTTGTTGCTGCCGTCCTGGTTGTTCTCGTCGTTGTCTTCGTTGTGCTTGTCGTTGTACGACACCAGATCATGCAGGGTGAAACCGTCGTGGGCAGTGATGAAGTTCACCGAGCTGTACGGGCGGCGACCGCGATGGTTGAACATCTCGCCCGAGGCGGTCATGCGCCCGGCGAAGTCTGCCAACTGGCCGTCATCGCCTTTCCAGAAGGCGCGCACGGTGTCGCGGAAACGGTCATTCCATTCAACCCAGCCCGGTGGGAAGTTGCCCACCTGGTAGCCACCGGGGCCGCAGTCCCAAGGCTCGGCGATCATTTTCAGCTGGCGCAGCACCGGGTCCTGGCGGCAGGCCACGAGGAAGCTGTGGCGCTCGTCAAAACCGTCGCGGTAGCGGCCGAGAATGGTCGCCAGGTCGAAGCGGAAACCGTCGACGTGCATCTCGGTGGCCCAGTAACGCAGGGAGTCGGTGACCATCTGCAGCACGCACGGGTGGCTCAGGTCGAGGGTATTGCCGGTGCCGGAATCGTTGATGTAGAAGCGTTTGTCGTCGGGCATCAGCCGGTAGTAGGAGGCGTTGTCGATGCCGCGCATGGACAGGGTCGGGCCGCGCTCGTTGCCTTCGGCGGTGTGGTTGTAGACCACGTCGAGGATCACTTCCAGCTTCTGCTCGTGCAGGTGCGCGACCATCTCCTTGAACTCGGCGATCTTGCCGCTGGCCAGGTAGCGCGGGTCAGGAGCGAAGAACGCAATGCTGTTGTAGCCCCAGTAGTTGGTCATGCCTTTTTCCAGCAAGTGCTGGTCGTTGACGAAGGCGTGCACCGGCAGCAGTTCCACGGACGAAATGCCCAACTGGCGGATGTGCTTGAGCACGTCATCTTCCATCAACCCGGCACAGGTGCCGCGCACGTCTTCGCCCACCGAGGGGTGGCGCATGCTGATGCCGCGCAAGTGGGTTTCGTAGATGATCGTACGGTCCCACGGCACCCGCACCGGCTGGTCGTTGCCCCAGGTGTGCGCCGGGTCGATGACCTTGCATTTGGGCACGAATGGCGCGCTGTCACGTTCGTCGAAACTGAGGTCGTCATCCGGGTGGCCGATGGTGTAGCCGAACAGCGCTTCGGACCATTTGAGTTCGCCCACCAACTGTTTGGCGTAGGGGTCGATCAGCAATTTGTGGTGGTTGAAACGATGACCATTGGCCGGGTCATAGGGCCCGTATACACGGTAGCCGTAGATCAGCCCAGGGTGGGCGTCGGGCAAGTAACCGTGGAAAATTTCGTCGGTGTATTCGGGCAATTCGATGCGCTCGAGTTCCACTTCGCCGCTGTCGTCGAACAGGCACAGTTCGACTTTCTCGGCGTTGGCCGAGAACAGCGCAAAGTTGACACCCAGGCCATCCCAGGTAGCGCCGAGGGGGAAGGGCAAACCTTCACGAATCCGCGACGGCTCGTTACCCGGCGTCGATGGGGTCTTATGGGGTTTGCTCATTTTGTTGCTCCTGCAAGGCTATTTTTTTTCGGGCCGAACGCGGCCCTGCTGACGAGTTTTCAGCGGATGAGAAGAAGAGTGAAATCACCTTTTGCCGACAGCGCCGGCAAAAGGTTCGTGGCCCCGTGCGCGTTAAGCCTTGGGCTTTTTCGGCGCTGGCGGCTTCTTGGCCGCCGGGGGCGCCGGTTTGCTTGCGGCGGGCGCCGGTGGCTTGGCCTTCGCCGCAGGCTTGGGTGCGGTCTTGGGCTTGGCGGCGGGCTTGGGTTTGCTCGGCGTCAGCGCTTCGGCTTCGGCCAGCTTGCGCGCCATCTCCCAGTGGCGCGCGTCTTCCCCGTGGGGTTTACCCTCAGACTCCCAGATCTGATGCGCCAGTTCGCGTATGCGTTTGTCTTCAGTACTCATCACAATGCTCCTCACAGAAAATTTTCAGCTTTCTTGATCATCAGGATTGATAAAGACATTGACCGGGAAATCCCCCAGGGCAGTGCTGATCAACAGCTCCTTGTCTGGTGTGACTGCGCCTGTATGAAAAAGTCCCTTCCAGTTTTGCGTTGGCGCGGCGAACGGTAATTTCACCCGTGTATCGCCCCAAACCTGCGCATTGATCTGGGGATGCACACCGTTTTCAAGCAGGTGATAAGGCCAACGTGGCACCACCACCAGCAGGCGTTTGCCCTGGTGTTCACGGCAGAACGCGACCACCCGCTCGGCGTGTTCACCGACGACTTCCAGCGGTGTATAGCGGCCGCTGCGGAACACGTCCGGATGGGCCTTGCGCAAGGCCAGTACTTGGGCGATCAATGCCTGTTTGATACGCCCGTCACGCCAGTTGAACAACAGTTCGCCGATGTCCGGCGGGGTGTTGAGTGCGTGTTGCCGCGCGGTGAAATCCACCGGGCGACGGTTGTCCGGGTCCACCAGGCTGAAGTCCCAGAACTCATCGCCCTGGTACAGGTCCGGCACACCCGGCACGGTAATGCGAAGCAAGGTTTGCGCCAGCCCGTTTACCGCGCCGGCGGGGGCGATGGCCTGGGCGGCGCTGCCGATTGCGTTGCGCAGCGGCCGACCTTCCTCAGTCAGCAGCAGGCGTGTAAGAAACGCCTCGACGCCTTGTTCATAGGCCTCGTTGGGCGCGCTCCAGCTGCTCTGCAACTTGGCTTCGCGCAGGGCTTTTTGTTGCCACTGCCACAGACGCTGGTGATAGCCCTCGACGTCCTCGGCCTGGTCCAGCGGCCAACTGCCCAGCAACACCTGATACAGGATCAGCTCATCGCCGGCCGACGGTGTGGTCGCGTCGTCGCGCAACGGCGCTGCCAGGGTGCGCCAATGCTCCACTTGCTCGACGTACCACGGCGCGCACTCGCTGAGCACGGCCAGGCGCGCACGGGTGTCTTCGCCGCGCTTGTGGTCATGGGTGGCGGTAGCCAGCAGGTTGTCGGGGAAACGCTGCAAACGCTGTTGGTTGACGGCATGAAACTCGGCCAGCGGCGCGCAGAACTGCTCGGTGCTGAAGCCCACGTCGTTGCGCGACAGCAGCACGGCCGAGCGGTAGAACGCGGTGTCTTCCACGGCCTTGGCCGCAGCCGGCGAGGTCAGTTGCTGGAAGCGCACGCAGGCATGCTTGAGGATCTTACGCTCACGGCCCACCGGGCGATTGCGCCAGGGTTGGCCTCCGAGCCATTTTTCCAGATGTTCGAGCACCGGCCAGTCGCCCTCGCCGAGGGTCGTGCGGGCACCGTCCATGGCCTGCTGGAACACCGTGTCGTCATCGGCGCTACGGCCGCGGGCGCTGATGTAAGTGCGGTACACCGGGAAATGCACGATCAGTTCCTGCAACGCGCGGCGGATCGCGCCGAGGGTCAGGTCGCGGGTCATCACGTCGTCGCGGGCTACTTGTAACAGGGCCTGGGCCACGCTTTCAAAGTCGCCGCCCAAGGAACCGTTGAGGATTTGCTGGCGGGCCAGCCGCGCCTCTTCGATAAACGCTGAAGGCCGTTCGCTATGGCGCGTCCATAAGTCCGCCAGTGGCGCAAAGCCCTCGGGATGGTGTTGCAGCAGCGACAGTTGGTTCATGAATTCGTAGCCGGTGGTGCCGTCCACCTGCCAGTCGCGCCGCAGGGTTTCGCCCTCACCGAGGATCTTTTCGACGAAGATCGGCAAGTGCCGTTCGGGCGACAACGCGTCCACCCGACGGCGCAGCTTGCGGCAATAACCGCGTGGGTCGGCCAGGCCGTCGATGTGGTCGATGCGCAGGCCATCCACCAGGCCTTCGCTGATCAGTTCGAAGATCTTGCCGTGGGTGGCTTCGAACACCGCCGTGCGTTCGACCCGCAGCCCGCCCAGTTCGTTGACGTCGAAGAAGCGCCGCCAGTTGATGTCGTCCGCCGCCGTGCGCCAGCTGGCCAGGCGATAGGCCTGTTGCTCCAGCAGGTGATGCAGGCGTTGGAAACCCTCGGGTGTGCGTGCGTCGAACTCGGTCAGCCGCTGTTCGATGACCTCCAGGACTTCGGTGGCGCGCTCGGCCAATACCTGCTTGAGCCAGGCGGCTTCGGCGTAGGCGTCATCCTGATAGGCGAGGGCGCTGAAGCGGTCGGCCAGGGGTTTGAGTCGTTCATCGGAGCCGAGGATCGCCGCGTAATCCCGTGGGCAGATCGGGAAGCGGTGTTCGTAATGCTCAACGTAAAACGCACCATGGGTTGCATCGAAATGCAGCGTCAGCGTGCCGCTCTGCAAGGCTTCGCCGTAGTCGCTGCCGAGGAAGGGCATGAGCAATTGGCCCTTGAGCAGCGGGTCGGGCGAATGCCACTGGATGTCGAAGAACTCGCTGTAGGGGCTCAGGCGCCCCCATTCCAACAGGTCCAGCCACCAAGGGTTGTCGGCGCCGCCCACGGCCATATGGTTGGAGACGATATCGAGGATCAGCCCCATATCGTGTTCACGCAGGGCCGCGACCAGACGGCGCAAGGCCGGTTCGCCGCCCAACTCGGGGTTGACGCTGGTGGGGTCGACCACATCGTAGCCGTGCATGGAACCGGCGCGGGCGCTCAACAAGGGCGAGGCATACAGGTGGCTGATGCCCAATTGGGCGAAATACGGTACCAGGGGGACCGCGTCATCCAGGGTGAAACCTTTGTGGAATTGCAGGCGCTGGGTAGCGCGCAGGGGCAGGGCTTTCATCGGTCACGCTCATAGGCTTGGTTGCGCGCGACCGCCAGCAGTTCGAGGCGGCGCGCGGCACCGGCGTTGTCGAGCAGGCTCGAGGCCTCGCCCGGTAAACGGCGGCGCCAATTAGGGTGGGTATCGGTAGTGCCGGGCAGGTTGGCTTGTTCTTCGAGGCCCAGCGCGTCTTCCAGCGGCAACAGCACCAGCGGCGCACGGGTGTGGCCGAGGTAGCGCACGCTGGCGTCGATCATGTGGTCGGTTTCGTTGCGGATCTCATCGACGAAGTTCTGCGGGTCCTGGCTCAATGCCTGGCGCAGCGCCTGGCGTTCACGCAAGCGGTGTTCGCTCCATTGCTCCACGGTGGGCGCATCGATCAGGCCCAACTGGACGTTCCAGTCGATATCGCGGCTGTGCCACCAACCGTTGAGGGTCGGCAAGTCGTGGGTGCTGGTGGTGGCCAGAGCGTTGTCCGGCCAGTCGAGGATCGGCTTGAACTGGCCGTCGTGGCCTTGTTCGAAGAGCAGCACGCGCATGCCGAGGATCGAGCGGGCGATGAGTTTTTCGCGCAGCCCATCGGGGACCGTGCCCAGGTCTTCACCGAGCACGATGGCCTGGTGGCGGTGAGATTCCAACGCGAGCAGGCGCAACAGGTCGTCCACCGGGTAATACAGGTAAGCGCCCTCGCGTGGCGAGGCGTCCATGGGGATCACCCACAGGCGTTGCAGGCCCATCACATGGTCGATGCGCAAGCCGCCGGCATGGGCGAAGTTGGCCCGCAGCATCTCGATAAAGGCGCGGAAACCGTTGCGCTTGAGGCCTTCGGGCGAGAATGCAGAAATGCCCCAGCCTTGGCCGGCGCGATTAAGGATGTCGGGCGGCGCGCCCACGGTCAGGTCGGCCAGCAACTCATCCTGGCGGCTCCAGGCCTGGCTGCCACCGCCGTCGGCGCCGACGGCCAGGTCAGCGATCAAGCCAACGCCCATGCCACTGCCTTTGGCGGCTTGTTGGGCGCGCTCCAGGCAACGGGCGATCAGCCATTGGCCGAAGGCGTAGAAGCCGATCTCGGCGTGGTGCTCTTCGGCGAACGAAGCCAGAGCAGGGCTCTGCGGCGAACGCCACTCTTCAGGCCAGTGGCGCCAGTCCAGGTCCTCGCCCGCAGCGGCGCGCACAGCCTGTATGGCTTCGAAGCGGCAATGGTTTTCCAAGGCTTCGCCGCCGGCCTGGCGGAAACTCAGAAAGTCCGCGTGCTGCGGGTGATGGCCGTGGCGGAAGTCTTCATACAGCGCGCGCAACAGGCGCTGTTTGGCCTGGGCGGCGACGGGCCAGTCGATCAGGGTGTGCTGTTCCAGTGCGTGCAACTCTTCTTCCAGGCCAATCGCTTCAATCGCATTGCGCACCTCACGTTCACCCAAAATACAGGCGGGCGAGGCATACAGGCTGTTGAGGAACAGTCGGCTGGACGGCGAGTACGGGCTGTAGCGCTCGGTGTCGGCGCTGAACATCGCGTGCATCGGGCTGATCGCCAGGGCATCGGCGCCGCGTTCGGCGGCGGAACGGGCCAGGTGTTCCAGGGCCAGGGTGTCGCCGAAACCGCCATCGCCCAAACGGCGCAGGGAGTACAGCTGGGCGCTCAGGCCCCAGGCGCGGGCGGGCCGGTTGTCCACCGCTTCGGCCACGCTGTAGCAATGGCTGGGTGCGACCGCGAGGGTGAAGCTTTGGTCGTTGATATGCACCTGGTGGTAGCCCAGGGCGATAACGCCGGGCAACACCGAGTCGCCGTCGAGGCGCAGCTCCAGGGCCTCGCCGTCTTCGAGGTTGACCCGGCACAGGGTGTCGGGCTCGAAGTAGCGTGCGAGGTCGAGGCCTTCACCGCTGTCGACGGTCATCAGGGGCGGCAGGTGTTTGTCTTGTTGTACGCGCTCCAGTTCAAGCAGGCTGGCGTTGATGTCGGCATCGTTGTCGGCCGGGTGGCCCAGGCCTTTGAGAACCGCGCGCAAGGCGTCGGGTGTCACTCGTTGCGGGCGGCCGTTTGCGTCGATCCAATCGACGGCCAGGCCCGCGCGGCTGGCGAGGATTTCCAGGTTCGCTTCGCTCAAGGCTGCTCTCCAACAGGGGATAGGGTGACGCGGGCGCTGAAGGGCGGCAGTTGCGCACCTTGCAGGGCCGGCGTTTGAAACAGGACCGGCGCGGTCGCCGGGTGATCCAGCGGCGTGGCGCTCAGGTTCAGGTCGATCTGCAACAGGCTGCCATTGCCCAGGCGCCAGCGCGCACTGACGGCGCTGTCGGCCAGCACCTGCGCACCCAATGCCCGAGCGCCAGGCAGGTGCGGCACGATATGCCGGTGGCGCAGGCTGAGCAGTTGGCGATAGAGCTGAGCGTGTGGGTGGTCGGCGATCACCGGGGCCGATTGCTCGAATGTCGACAGCGCGTTGGGATCCGGGATGCGTTCACGTCGCTCGGGATCGTGGAACGCGGCGAAGTCGGCAAACTCGTTGCGCCGGCCCTCACGTACCGCTTCGGCCAGTTCGCCGTGGTGATCGGTGAAAAACAGGAACGGCTCGCGCGCGTTCACTTCATCGCCCATGAACATCAGCGGAATCATCGGCGACAGCAGCAGCAGGGCGGTCGCGGCCTCGAGCGCTTGTGGCGAGCAGAGCTGGTGCAGGCGTTCGCCCAGGGCGCGGTTGCCGATCTGGTCGTGGTTCTGCAGGAAGGAAACAAACGCCGTGGGCGGCAGTTCACCGCTCGGCTCGCCACGTTCATGACCATGACGGGTAGTGTGGCCCTGGTAGATAAACCCTTCGCCCAAGCAACGGGCGAGTTTGGCCGTGGGGTCTTGGGCAAAGTCGCTGTAATAGGCATCGGTTTCGCCGGTCAGCAACACGTGCAGCACGTTATGGAAGTCATCATTCCATTGCGCGTCGAAATCCTCCTTGAGCAGGCCGGCCTGGTTCAGCTCGTTTTCCAGCACCAGCCACACATGCCGCCCGATGTCCGACTGCTGGCGTACGCGATGCGCGAGTTCCTGAAGGAAACCGGGGTTGTCGATGGCGTGCACCGCGTCCAGGCGCAGGCCGTCGAAGCGGTACTCGAGCAGCCACATCAGCGCGTTATCGAGGAAGAAATTCCGTACTTCACGCCGCTCGAAGTCGATACCGGCGCCCCACGGCGTGTGCACGTCTTCCTGGAAGAAGCCCTTGGCGTATTGGCCCAGGTAATTGCCGTCAGGGCCGAAGTGGTTGTAGACCACGTCGAGGATCACGGCGAGGCCGTGCTCATGGGCACTGTCAATCAGGTGTTTGAGTTGCTCGGGGGAGCCGTAGGAGGATTGCGGTGCGTAGGGCAGCACGCCGTCATACCCCCAATTGCGCTCACCGGGAAATTGCGCCAGCGGCATCAATTCGATCGCGGTAAAGCCCAGCTCAGCCAGGCGTGGCAGGTGTTTTTCGACTTCGGCGTAGCCGCCCATCGCGCCTACGTGCAGTTCGTAGATCACGGCTTCGTGCCAGGGGCGGCCTTGCCAATTGGCGTGGCGCCAGGAGTAGGCGAGCGGGTCGACTACCAGGCTCCAGCCATGCACACCCGAGGCCTGGGCCCTGGACGCGGGGTCGGGAACCTCCATTTCCCCATCGATGTTGTAGCGGTAGCGCGTGCCCGCCGGGCACTTCACTTCGGTCTCGAACCAGCCATCTGCCTGGGGCAGCATGGCGATGGATTTACCGTTTTCCAATTCAACGCTGACATAAAACGCGTCTGGCGCCCACAAGGCAAAACGCGTGTGTTGCGCGTCCAGCATGATTGCGCCGTGGGGCCAGGTTTCCAAAGTCCGTAACGGCATCTATGAAGACCTCCCTTGATTATTTAGTCGATTTCCCCAAGGCCTTGGCGACCAGTTGTTCATACAGCTCGGCGTAGGGTTCCACCGCCTGGCACCAGTTGAAGGGTTGGGTCATGGCGCGGCTGCGCATGGCGTTGAGCAGGCCTTTATTGGCGAATACCCGGAACGCGCGGCTCAGGGCTTCTTCGTAGCTTTCTACCGTGGATTCATTGAACAGGAAGCCGGTGACGCCATTCTCGATGGTGTCCGCCAGCCCGCCGGTATTGCGTGCCACCGGCAGCGAACCGAAGCGTTGGGCATACATCTGGCTCAGGCCGCAAGGCTCGTAACGCGAAGGCATCAGCAGGAAGTCACTGCCGGCGAACATGCGGCGCGCGTCGGTCTCGTTAAAGCCGATGCGTACACCGACCTGGCCGGGGAAGCGCAACGCCAGTTCGCGCATGGCCTGTTCTTCTTCCGGCTCGCCGCGACCAATGATGGCGATCTGGCCACCGTTCTCGACGATAAAGCTGGCCACCGCTTCGGTGAGGTCCAGGCCTTTTTGGTAAACCAGGCGCGAGACCACGGCGAACAGCGGGCCGCTGGAGTCATGCAGGCCGAACAGTTCGCGCACGTGGTCGGCGTTGATGGCCTTGCCTTCCCAGTCGCCGATATTGAAGTTGTGGGTCAGGTGCGTGTCGGTGGAGGTTTCCCAACTTTCATCGATGCCGTTGGGGATACCACTGAGCAGGCCTTGCTGGGTCTTGGCGGCAAGGAAACCGTCGAGGCCGCAGCCGAATTCCGGGGTGGTGATTTCCTGGGCGTAGGTCGCACTCACGGTGGTGATATGGCTGGAATACGCCATGCCGGCCTTGAGGAACGACATCTTGCCGTAGAACTCCATGCCTTCCTGCTGCAGCGCGTGGGGCGGAATCCCCAACTCCGGCGTCGAGGCCAGGCTGACCACGCCCTGATAGGCGAGGTTATGAATGGTGAACAGGGTCGGTGTGCGTGACCCACGCCAGTGCATATAGGCGGGTGCCAGGCCGGCGGGCCAGTCGTGGGCGTGCACCAGGTCCGGGCACCAGTGGATTTGCGCGAGGTTGGCGGCCATGTCGGCAGCGGCCAGGCCCAGGCGGGCGAAGCGAATATGGTTGTCCGGCCAATCGCGGCCGTTGTTGGCGCCGTACGGCGTGCCTTCGCGCTCGTAGAGCTCGGGGCAGATCAACACATAGATGACCAGGCCGTCCTTGAGGTCCATGCGCCCGATCTTGCACGGCGGCAGCGCGGCGTGGCCACCCAGTTCACCGATGATATGGATCGGGTTGTCGCTTTCCATCACCTGCGGGTAACCGGGGATCAGGACGCGCACATCGTGCAAGTGGGCCATGGCGCGGGGCAGGGCCGCGGACACGTCGCCCAGGCCACCGGTTTTCACCAGGTCGGCAAACTCGGAGGTGACGAACAATACCTTCTTTCGATTGGGATTATTACTCACGATCGGCCGCACAGTGTTGGGCAGGTCGGCCAGTGACGTTGGCCCCTCTGCCGCCTTACTAAAACGCTCTCCCTGAGTATCTACAGCGGCACTGATCATAGTTCTCTCCCAATGTTGGTTGGCTAATGGCCCGCTGCCACTAGCTCCGAAGGCCGCATCCTGCGGCCAGGCGCACAAGCGCTATACAAACTGGCAAGGCTTATGCCAGTTGCACGGTCGGCTTAAATAGATTGGATAGACGGGCATCGGGTCTGAACCGTGTGCGCTCGCCTTACCTTAAAACTGGACCTACGGCAGAGTTCGAAAGTTTCGATTTTTTGCGGGGTTTTTGTTTTGGAACGGACCCATCGGTCATCAGTCTAGGACAGATCCCAGAGCCTGTAGGGTTTATGTGGGAATTTTGTAGGACAAAAAACTTGTAACGATATGCGAAGTTGTACGCGACGAGATTTTTGCGGGGGGCAGGTGGCCTGTGGCGAGGGAGCTTGCTCCCGCTGGAGTGCGAAGTGCTCCCTGGATTTCAGGGCCGCTTCGCGCCCCAACGGGAGCAAGCTCCCTCTCCACAGGAGTGCGGCTGCCCTGTATTGGTGCGTCAGCCGAGCACGCGAATGGGCGCGCCCTTGGCCCAGGCCTGGACGTCTTCAATCATCTGCTGATAGAACTGCCGGTAGTTCTGCTCGCTCACGTAACCCACATGAGGCGTGGCGAGGACGTTGGGCAAGTGGCGGAACGGGTGATCGACCGGCAGCGGCTCTTCGGCGAATACGTCCAGTGCCGCGCCCGCCAGGCGACCAGCGGTCAAGGCCTGCACCAGCGCCTGCTCATCCACAATCGGCCCGCGCGCGGTATTCACCAAGCGGGCGGTCGGCTTCATCCAGCTCAAGGCCTCGGCGTCGACCAGGCCACGGCTGCGGTCGCTGAGCACCAAATGAACGCTGAGTATGTCGGCCTGCTCAAACAGCTCGCGCTTGCTGACCCAGGTCACCCCGGCTTGCGCGGCGCGCTCCGGCGTGAGGTTTTCACTCCAGGCAATCACCCGCATGCCGAATACCTGGGCGAACTGCGCGACCTTCTGGCCAATGCTGCCCAGCCCGAGAACCCCCAACGTCTTGCCATACAGGTCGCCGCCCAGGCCGGCCTGCCAGCCACCGGCGCGCAGTGAGTTGGCTTCGGCCAGCAGATTGCGCGTAGACGCCATGATCAGCGCCCAGGTCAGCTCCGGCGCCGCCTGCTTATAGCTGTCGGTGCCGCACACCTGGATGCCCAGGGCCTTGGCGGCGGCAATGTCGATGGCGGCATTGCGCATGCCGCCGGTCACCAGCAACTTGAGGTGGGGCAAACCTTGCAGCAGGGCTTTGTCGAAGGTCGAGCGTTCGCGCATGACGCAAATAACCGCGAACCCCTTCAAACGCTCAATCATCGTGGCGGTATCGGCCGGGTAGTCGTGCAGGAAGTGCACCCGTCCCACGGCCTCCAGTACCGACCAATCCACCACGTCACTGGCCACATTCTGCCAATCATCAATGACTGCGATCTGTACCGACATTCACGCGGGCCTCGAAAAAGTTGGATTAAAGGGCGTTCAAGCCCTGCAACAGCGCCTGGTGAAACTTCGCGGGCTCTTCCATCTGCGGTGCATGGCCCAGGCCTGGGAACTCCACCAGGGTCGCGCGGGGAATCAGCTCGGCCACTTGCTTGCCCAATACCGCGTAGTTGCCGATCCTGGCCTTGACCGCCGGCGGCGCAATGTCTTTGCCGATGGCGGTGGTGTCGGCGGTACCGATCAGCAACAGGGTGGGCATCTGCAGATTCTTGAACTCGTAGTACACCGGTTGGGTGAAGATCATGTCGTAAATCAACGCCGAGTTCCATGCGACCAGCGTGTGTCCGGGGCCATTGCTCAGGCCCGCATACATGTTGACCCAACGCTCGTACTCGGGCTTCCAGCGTCCGACGTAATAGGTGTTGAGCTGGTACTTGCGAATCCCCTCGGCGCTGACTTTCTGCTCCCGCGCATACCACTGGTCGACGCTGAGGGTGGGCACGCCCAAGGCTTTCCAGTCTTCCAGGCCGATGGGATTCACCAGCCCGAGCTGCTCGGTCTGCTCGGGGTACATCAGCGCGTAACGGGTGGCGAGCATGCCACCGGTGGAATGGCCGAGCAGCGTGGCCTTTTGAATGCCAAGTTTTTCCAGCAGTTGATGGGTGTTGAGGGCCAACTGCTGGAAGCTGTACTGGTAGTGGTCGGGCTTGCTGGAGCTGCAGAAACCGATCTGGTCCGGTGCGACCACCCGATAACCGGCGTCGCTCAGGGCCTTGATGGTGCCTTCCCAGGTGGCGCCGCAAAAGTTCTTGCCATGCATCAGTACCACGCTGCGCCCGTTGGGCTGACCTTTGGCCGGTACGTCCATGTAGCCCATTTGCAGGGCTTTGCCTTGGGATTGGAAGTGGAAATGTTCCAGGGGATAGGGGTATTGGAAGCCTTGCAGCTCAGGGCCATAGCTGGCGGCGAACGCGGGGGAGATGCTGGCCGTCAGCAGGCCGGCGATGCAAAAGACGCGGGATAGAGGCATGGGCGGGGCTCCGAACAGGGTGCCCGGATGCTGTTTGCGGGGGATTAACGGGGGATTAACACCCACTGCAAGGTCACGGCGGCGAGCACCGCGTAACGCAGGCCCTTAGCCAGGGTCTCCAGCAGCAGGAATCGCCACACCGGCTCACGCATCACCCCGGCCACCAACGTCAGCGGGTCGCCAATAACGGGCACCCAACTGAGCAGCAGCGTCCAATGGCCCCAGCGTTGGTAATGGTTGCGGGCTTTTTGCAGCTGCTTGTCGCTGACTGGAAACCAGCGACGCTGCTTGAAGTGCTCCACCCAGCGTCCCAGCCACCAATTGACCAGCGAGCCGAGGACATTGCCCAAGGTGGCAATCCCCAGCAGCAACCACAGGCTGTAATGCCCGCTGACCAGCAGGCCAACCAGCACCGCCTCCGATTGCAATGGCAATAGGGTCGCCGCGCCAAACGCGGCGAGAAACAGCCCCAGGTAACCCATCAGCACCGATCAGTGCGCCGGGTAGTCTGCCACCACCACGTCCTGCCCGTCGTGGGTCAGGCCGATGACTTGATACGCCTCACCGCGCCCATCCACTTCCATGCCCGGCGAACCCATGGGCATGCCCGGTGCGGCGATTCCCAGCAGGTCGTCGCGCTTGCGCAACGCCAGCACCTGTTCGGCGGGCACATGGCCTTCGACGAACTTGCCGTCGATCACGGCGGTATGGCACGAGCCCAGGCGCGGGGCCACGCCCAGCCGTTGTTTGACCGCGCTCATGTCGGCTTCGACATGGTCATTGACCTTGAAGCCGTTGCTTTCCAAATGGCTGATCCACTTTTTGCAGCAGCCGCAATTGGCGTCGCGGTGCACGTCGATGGGGATCAGGTCGGCGGCCTGGGCCAGGGTGGTGGTGAACAGCGCTGAAAGCAGGGCCAATCGCAACGGGGTTTTCATTGAGGTCTCGTCCAATACCGGGCAGTAAGCCGGGCATTCTCCCTGCTTTTATCCGTGGGACGTTGGGTTAATGTTTCAAAATTATACGGAGAGTGCGTTTTCCATCCGCTGCTTGAGCCGGTCCAACGCAATCGCCGACAGCTCGATCATGCGTTCATGGAGGCTGGCCAACTGCAATTCGGTTTCATAGGTCAGCACGCGCTTGAACAGTGTGCCGTCGCGAAAGGGCTGCAAGAAGTAGTGAATCGAGCCATCGACGGCCAGTGAGGTGAACACTGTCTTGAACTCGTCGGGACGCCGGGCGATCTGCACGCGGTAGCTCATGGGCACGCGCACTCCCAGTAAGTCGATCATTTCGGTAAAACGCGCCCCGGCGGGGAGGGAACCGGTGGTGCCGGTGTCGGCACCGAGGGAGGTGGGGTGCCATTCGTGCCAGCGATCCGGTTGGGTCACATAGTCGTAAATGGCATCGATAGGTGCCTGGATAAAACGTTCCTGACTGATCCGCTCCACGCGGACCGACTGCTTGACAGCACGCATGGCACACCTCCTGTGTGGCTGTGAACTGTCAGAATAGTCCCACTCCCGCACATTGCACGGGAGTGTTTCAGCCATGTATCAGCGCACCTTGAAACGGCTCATCAACGCAATCACCCGGCCATTGGCGTCCAGCAGGCTCTGCGTGTTGGTTTCGGTGGCATGGCCGCTCTGCACCAGCTCTTCGACCATATGTCGGATATGCACCATGCTGCGGTTGATCTCCTCGGTCACCGCACTTTGCTGCTCGGCAGCGGTGGCGATCTGGGTGCTGAGGTTATTGATATGGCTGACCGAGCCGGCCATTTCGTCGAGGCCGGTGTTCACCCGTGCCGTGGCATCCGCCGCCGACTGGCAACTGGCTTGGGTGTTTTCCATGGCCGCCACCGACGAACTGACCCCGGTGGTCAGGCGCGCGAGCATTTCATTGATCTGCGAGGTGCTGGCCTGGGTACGCGCCGCCAGTGCACGGACTTCGTCTGCCACCACCGCAAAACCACGACCTTGCTCGCCGGCGCGTGCGGCTTCAATCGCGGCGTTGAGGGCCAACAGGTTGGTCTGGCCGGCAATCGCGCCGATCACGCCGAGGGTTTCGGTGATGCGCGCGGCGTCCTGGCGCATGTTCTCGACGGTGTGGGTGGCACTGGCGACTTCGCCGATCAGCGCACTGACGCTGGTGGACGCTTCACCCACCACCACGCGGGAGCGGTCGGCGTGTTCGTTGGCGCGCTGGGTGAACGAGGCGGTTTCCGCCGCGTTTTGCGCCACGGTGTCGGCGGTGGAGCTCATTTCGGTGATGGCGGTGACGGTCTGGTCGGTCTCCGAGGCGTGGCGCACCAGGATGCTGTTGGTGTGCGCCGAGGTGTGCTGCAATTGCTCAAGGCCCGATGACATGGCCCCGGTAGCTTGGGTCACTTCGCCGATCATGTCTTGCAGGTAGACGATAAAGCGGTTCACCGAATGGCCGATGGCGCCCAGTTCGTCTTCGGCGCGGATGGTGATACGCCGCGTCAGGTCGGCATCACCGGTGGACAGCGCGTCGATGTTGGTCTTCAGGGTTTTCATGCGCTGCACCAATTGGCGGATCGCATACACCGCCAGCAGCACCAGCAGCAACACCATGGGAATTTGCAGCAAGGCCAGGCTGCCGAGCACGTCATCGCGCTGGGCGGTGATCAATGAGGTGGGCAGGGCGGTGGCGAGGAACCACGGTGTGCCTTCGATAGGGCGCATGTAGAAGGTGCTGGCCACGCCCTGGTTGTCGAACTCGCTGCGCTGCAAGGCCTGGTCGCGATGGGCGAGGGCTTTGCTGACCTGGGAGGCAAAGGCCGAGGTGCCGGTCAATTCACTGATGTTCTTCAGGACCACCGGGCTGTTCAGGCGTGTGCTGTTGCTGATGATCTTGCCGTCGCCTTCGACGATCAGCATCTGCCCGCCGATGTCCTTTTCCTTGCTGGCAACCAAGTCGTTGAAGAAGCCGAGGGTCACGTCGATGGTGGCCACGCCGTACGCCGCGCCGTCACGCTGGATCGCCATGGCGCAGTTGGTGCGCGGCTCCTGGCTGGCGTCGTCCTTGTAGGCCGCGGCCCAGGCACATTGGCCGCGTGGCGAAGCGAGGCCGCCCTTGTACCAGCTCTGGTCGTAATAATTGGGGGCGGGGTCGCTGTTCCAGAACGTGTTCACCGCCAGCTTGCCCGACGCATCACGGTGCCAGAACGTACTGTGCTTGTTGCGCCCCGGCGTGCGCTGGTTGGGCAGCGGCCAGATACCGCCGCCGAACACCTTCAGCTCACCGTATTGGTCGACCAGGCCGGGCAGGACCTTGTCGATGGCATCGCTGTCGAGCAGCGGAATGGTTTGGGTGATGGTGCGTTGCTGGGACTGAACCTTGTTCAGTTCGCCCTGGATCTGTTCGGCCACCTCGCTGATGCGGTTGAGCACCACTTGTTCTTCGGTATGGCGCAGCGTGGGCGCGACCAACTGGCCGATACCGACGACGGTCAACACGAATAGCACCAGGACGAACAGCACCAGAAACAGGGTATAGCGAGCTTGAATGGAGCGCAGTGGGGGCATGGGGATCGTCCTTACGAAGCGTTTATTATCGACGCGGCTTTTTGGAGCTTCGTAGGGCTATCGGCTTGGCAAGGAAGAGCTTTAGGCGCGGTGGTACAAGAAAGCAGGAGCGCCGCTTAACGGTGCTCCTGTGCAGTCTGATCAGATGTCCAGCATCGCCATCACGGCTTCGGGATAGCGCAGGCCGGCAGTTGCATTGGCGGGAAAGAGTGCATCGAGTGCCGCCAGCTCGGCCGGGCTGAGGTCAATCGACACGGCGGCTACGTTTTCTTCCAGGTACTTGCGCTGCTTGGTGCCGGGGATCGGGATGATGTAGTCGCCTTGCGCCAATACCCAGGCCAGCGCCAGTTGCCCGGCGGTAACGCCTTTGTCCGCCGCCAGGGTTTGCACCTGCTGAACCAGTTGCAGGTTTTTGGCAAAGTTTTCCCCTTGGAAGCGCGGGTTGGTGCGGCGGTAGTCATCGGCGCCGAAGTCATCCGGGCTTTTCAGCGCACCCGTGAGGAATCCCCGGCCCAGGGGGCTGTAAGGCACAAACGCGATGCCCAGGCGTTGGCAGGCGGCGAGGCAGCCGTTGTCTTCCTGGTCGCGGCTCCACAGGGAATATTCGCTTTGCAGCGCACTGATGGGATGCACGTTGTGCGCCCGCTCCAGTGTTGCCGCCGAGGCTTCGCTCAGTCCCAGGTAACGCACCTTGCCCTGTTTGACCAGCTCGGCCATGGCGCCGACGGTTTCTTCGATGGCCACGTCCGGGTCGATGCGGTGCTGGTAGTACAGGTCCAGGGTTTCCACGCCGAGGCGCTGCAAGGTGCCGTTGATGGCGTCGCGGATGTACTCGGGACGGCCATTGACGCCGCGCAGCGCCGGGTTCGCCGGGTCACGCACGATGCCGAACTTGCTCGCCAGGAACACCTGGTCACGTTTGCCGGCGATGGCTTTGCCGATCAATTGTTCGTTGGTATGCGGGCCGTACATGTCGGCGGTGTCGAGAAAGTTGACGCCCAGTTCCAAGGCGCGGTGCAGGGTGGCGGTGGCCTCCGTGGTGTCGCTGCCGGGGGTGTAGAAATCAGTCATGCCCATGCAACCGAGGCCGATGGCGGAAACACGTGGGCCGTTTTTACCGAGTTGACGAGTGTGCATGGGGTTCAGCTCCTTTATATGAAGGCGTCCATTGTTGCTCTCGACAAAATCGGGATAAACAGGCTAAAACCACTATCACTATTCGTAATATCTAAATAATTGAAGGCGGGAGTGGCCCTTGGACCGTTTTAACGCGATGCGCGTATTCACTCGGATCGTCGAGCTGGGCGGGTTCGCCAAGGCCGCCGACAGCCTGCAATTGCCTCGCGCCTCGGTGACCGTCCTGATCAAGCAACTGGAAGCGCACCTCGGCGTACAGCTGTTGCAGCGCACCACGCGCCAGGTCAGCCCGACCCTCGACGGCGCGGCGTATTACCAGCGTTGCGTGCAGTTACTCACGGACCTGGAAGAAACCGAGGCGGTGTTCTCCACCCAACGGCAGAACCCGCGCGGCGTCTTGAGTGTGGACATGCCTTCGGGCATCGGGCGCTTGATTGTGATTCCCGCGTTGCCGGCGTTCACCGCGCGCTATCCGCAGATCGAATTGGACATAGGCCTGAACGACCGCCCGGTGGACCTGATCCGTGAAGGTGTGGATTGTGTGCTGCGTGGCGGCCTGGCCCTGGATGAGTCGCTGGTGGCCAGGCCTTTGGCAATGATGGACCAGTTGACCTTGGCGAGCCCGGGGTATCTGGAACGCACGGGCATACCCGCGACCCTCGAGGACCTGGCCAATCACCAGATGGTCGAGTACGTCTCCACGGCCAGCGGCAAGCGGTTCGGCCTGGAGTTTCTGATCGGCAACGCCGTGCACCCGATCCATTTGTCCAAGCGCGTGGCGGTCAACAGCTCCGACGGCTATTTCGCCGCGTGCGAAGCGGGCTACGGCCTGATTCAGGCGCCGCACTATCACGCGATGCGGCAACTGGCCCAGGGCAGCCTGGTACCCGTGCTGGCGCAGTTGCCAGTGCCGAAAATGGCACTGACGGCGCTGTATCCGCCCCATCGTCAACTGTCACAGCGGGTGAGGGTGTTTGTGGATTGGCTGGTTGAGCTGTGCGGCCGGCCTGGCACCGGTTTGCAACGCTAGGCCTGGGCCTTGCGATAAGCGCCGGGCTGCTGCCCGGTCACTTTGTGGAAGGCTCGGGTAAACGCTGCCACGGACTGATAACCCACCGCCAGTGACACATCTGCCACCGTCTGGTCCTGTTTGAACAATTGGCAGGCGTGGCGCATGCGCATCATCAGCAGCACCTGGCCGGGCGACTGCCCGCACAATTCAGTGAAACGCTTGAAAAACGCCGAGCGCGACAAGCCGGTGCAGGTCGCCATGCTTTCCAGCGTCCAGGCGTCCGCCGGACGGGCGATCAAACGTTCCAGCAGGTTCGCGAACGCCGGCTGACGACCCAGTGCGGCCAGACCACCGAGTTCGTTGTTATCGAGCACTTGCTGGCGCAGTACATACAGGAACAGCAGGTGGCACAGGCGCTCCAGCAAGGCGCTAGAAGGTGCCGGGGTGCGTTTGCACTCTTGCAGGATCAGTTCGAACAGGTTGCGTGCCGCCGTCAGCGACGGGTCACCGGCCCGCAGGACGATCCACGCGGGCAGGGTATCGACGATCATCGCCGACAAACCGGACTGGAAGTGAAAGAACCCGCACACCAGCCCCACGCCGTCGCTGGCGCCGCTGTCCAGGGGCAGCATCGGGCGTCGTGGACATTCCCGCGCGCCGGCCGCCGTGGCTTCCCCGGACAACCGATACTCAAGGTCACGGAGCAGGAACACCGCGTCGCCGTTGTTCAACTCGACGGGCGTGGGTTCGCCGTCGATATGCAGCCAGCACTCGCCCTGCACGACCAGGTGGAAACTCGCTCGCGCCAGGCCGTGGGTGCTGGCGTGCCAGTCACCGCAGTAGCGCCCCACATGAAACAGGCTGGTGTTGAGTTCGAGGCTATCTAATAACCAATCGACAACTGCACTGGAAGAATTCATCTAATGGAAAGACTCAAGAGCAAGTAATCGCTACTTTAGCCTATTGAGAGGATTTCTTATAACCAACAGACTGGATGCACGAACCCTCAGGAGACCGCTCCATGTCCCGTGTACCGCTGCTCACCCCGCAAACCGCGCCACCCGCCGCCAAGCCGTTGCTGGAAAACGCGCTGAAAGCCTCGGGTTTCATCCCCAACCTGCTGGCCGTGTTGGCCAATGCCCCGGCGGCGCTGGAAACCTACATCACCGTTTCGGGCCTGAACGCCAAGGCCGAGCTGAGCCTGGCCGATCGCGAAGTGGTGCAGTTGATTGCCGCCACCACCCACGGCTGCGATTTCTGCGTCGCCGGCCACACCGCCGTGGCGCGCAACAAGGCCAAGCTGCCGGAAGACGTCATCGATGCCTTGCGCCAGCGTGGCGAATTGCCCAACGCCCGTTATGAGACACTCGCCGCCTTCACTCGGGAAGTCATTGCTACCCGTGGCGATGTCAGCGATGCAGGGTTTGACGCGTTCCGCGCCGCCGGTTTCACCGAAGGCCAGGCCCTGGAAGTTATTTTGGGGGTGAGCCTGGCAACCCTGTGCAACTTCGCTAACGTGTTTGCCCGTACCCCGCTGAACCCGGAGTTGGCGCAATACCGTTGGGAAAAACCGGCCAGCTGAATGGCTGGTGGTCCCGCTGCTTTGACAAGGAGAAACATGAATGCTTGACCCAATCTTGAGCCGTTGGCTCGATGTTCAAGCGCAGGCCCTGGATGTGGGCAGTTGCGATCCCCAGGAAGTGCTGCCACGGCTGGCGCAAGCCAATGTGCTGCGTATCGGCGTGCCTAAAGCTTTCGGTGGACTGGGCGGCGATGTGGCGGGCGCGGTCGAGGCCATCGCCAATGTCGCCAGCCATTCGTTGGCGGCGGCCTTTGTGTGCTGGGGCCAGCGTTCGTTTATCGAGTATCTGTTGCAGAGCCCGAATGAGCGGCTGCGCGAGCAATTGTTGCCGGACCTGCTCAGCGGCAGGCTGGCGGGGGCCACCGGTTTGTCGAATGCGATGAAGTTCCTGTCGGGCATCGAGACGCTGCAGATCAGCGCCGAGCCGAACGATCACGGCTGGACCCTCAACGGTCGCCTGCACTGGGTGACCAACCTGCGCAAGAACGGCTTTGTGGCAGCGGCGGCGATCGAGCATACCGGCGGCGGCGCGCCGTTTATCCTGGCGATCCCGGATTCGGTGGCGGGCCTGCAACGTTCCGGCGACCTGGAACTGCTCGGCCTGCAATCGAGCAACACCGCAGCACTGGGCCTCGAAGGCGTCGAGCTGAGTCGCGACTGGTTGCTGCACGAGGATGCACGCAGGTTCCTGCCGGCCGTGCGTCCAGCGTTCCTCGGTTTGCAGTGCGGTATGTCGATCGGCCTGGCGCGTCGCTCGTTGGCGGAAGTCGCCAACCACTTAGGCGCTGCACGCACGGTGTTGCGCGAAGAGCTTGACGGGTTGCGCGTGACCTTGGATCACTGGGTGAACGAACTGAACAATGGCCTGCTCGCCGGGCGCTTCGCCGCTGAGCCGGTGCCGTTGTTCAAGTTGCGCATCGGCCTGGCCGAAACCGCCGCCAGCGCCGTGCAGCTGGAATTGCAGGCCAGCGGTGGCAAGGCCTACCTCACAGCCCATGGCAGTGGGTTTGCGCGGCGCTGGCGTGAGTCGGCGTTTGTACCGATCGTCACGCCCAGCCTGGTGCAATTGCGCACCGAGTTGCAGCGCCAGGCCAACCTGTGAGCCGGGCGGTATTGAGTGCCCGGGGGATTTGCCTGGGGTATGCCAGCGGCCCGGTGTTGCAAGGCTTCGACCTGCAATTGCAGCGAGGTGAAGTGGTGTCGATCCTGGGTCCCAGCGGGGTCGGCAAGTCCAGCCTGTTGCGTGTGCTCGCCGGATTGCAGGCGCCCCAGGATGGCAAGGTGCAGGTGTTGGGCGAGCCGTTGAACGGACCCCATCCACGTGTCGCCGTAGCGTTCCAGGACCCGAGTCTGTTGCCCTGGTTGAGCCTGGAAAAGAACGTTGCGTTCGGCCTGGATTTCGCCCGCCAGCCGCACCTGAGCGCTGACGAGCGCCGCCAGCGCGTCGACCATGCCATCGCAGCGGTCGGCCTGGAGCGCGCACGCCAGCAATTTCCGTCACAGTTGTCCGGCGGCATGGCCCAGCGCACCGCGTTGGCTCGTTGCCTGGCGCGCCAGCCCCAGGTGCTGTTGCTGGATGAGCCCTTCGGTGCGCTGGATGAAGTGACCCGTGCCGATATGCAGCACCTGTTGCTTAAGGTCAACCGTGAGCAGGGTTCGGCGGCGGTGTTGATCACCCATGACATCGACGAAGCGCTGTTGTTGTCCGACCGCATCCTGCTACTGGGCAACCGCCCGGCGCGGACGCTGGGCGAATGGCGCATCGACCTGCCGCAACCGCGCGAAGAACAGGTAGAAGCCATCGGCGCTCTGCGCATCGAGATTCTTAAAACCCTACGGCAGGCGAGCCGCCCTCAACCCCAATCCCTTGACCTGCTGGAGCCCAGCCATGTGCCTGGATGACCTGACCCACTCGCGGCGTGACTTTCTCAAACTTTCCGCAGTCCTCAGTGCCGCCGGTGCCTTGCCGCTGCTGAGCAGCCTGCAGGCCCGTGCCGCCAGCGAGCCGGATGCGCCGGTGCGCATCGGCTACCTGCCGATCACCGACGCGACGCCCTTGCTGGTGGCACATAACAACGGCCTGTTCGAAGCCGAAGGCATCAAGGCCGAGCGCCCGGTGTTACTGCGCAGTTGGGCGCAGGTGATCGAGGCGTTTATCTCCGGGCAAGTCAACGTGATCCACCTGCTGTCGCCGATGACCGTGTGGGCGCGTTATGGCAGTCAGGTGCCGGCCAAGGTGGTGGCGTGGAACCATGTGGGCGGTTCCGGCCTCACCGTGGCACCGGGCATTACCGAAGTGAAACAACTGGGCGGCAAGTCGGTGGCGATCCCGTTCTGGTATTCGATTCATAACGTGGTGGTGCAGCAACTGTTCCGCGACAACGGCCTGACCCCGGTGGCGCGTGCCGCCGGTAGTGCGATTGGCGCCAACGAAGTCAACCTGATCGTGCTGCCGCCTTCGGACATGCCGCCGGCCCTGGCCAGCAAGCGCATCGACGGTTATATCGTCGCCGAGCCGTTCAACGCCCTGGCGGAGAACCTCAAGGTCGGGCGTGTGCAGCGGTTTACCGGGGATGTCTGGCGCAACCATGCCTGTTGCGTGGTGTTCATGCACGAACACGACCTGACCAATCGCCCGGAGTGGTCGCAGAAAGTGGTGAACGCCATCGTCAAGGCACAGGTCTGGACCCGTGATAACCGCGCAGAGGCGGTGAAGCTGCTGTCCAAGGACGGTCCGAACCGCTACACACCACATGCCGAGCCGGTGTTGAGCAAAGTCCTGGCGCCGACCGCTGCCGACCGCGCTGCCTACCTGGCTGATGGCGCGATCCAGCACGCCAACTGGGACGAGCACCGCATCGACTTCCAACCTTATCCATTCCCCAGCTACACCGAGGAACTGGTGCGGCGCTTGAAAGACACGCTGATCGAGGGCAACAAGACATTCCTCGCCGACCTGGACCCGGCCTTTGTCGCGAAGGATCTGGTGGATGGCCGCTTTGTGCGCAACGCCATCGAAGCGGTCGGCGGCATGCGCACCTTCGGCTTGCCCGACGGCTTTGAGCGGACCGAGGAGATTGGCGTTTGAACAACCGCAGAATCCCGGGTTGGTTGCTCGGGCTGAGTGGCCTGGGCGGTTTGTTACTGCTGTGGTGGCTGGGGGTGAAGGTGTGGGGGGATGCGGGTGGCCTGTCGGCGCGTTTTTCGCTGGCGGCCACCTGCAGCAGCCTGTGGGAATTGCTGGGGCGCGGTGAGCTGTATCTGCATATCGCCGTGAGCCTCAAGCGTATCTTCGTCGGGCTGTTCCTGGCCTTGCTGGTGGGGGTGCCACTTGGGCTGCTGGTGGGCAGTTCGCGCAACCTGGAAGCGGCGACCACGCCAGCCTTCCAGTTTCTGCGGATGATCTCGCCGCTGTCCTGGATGCCCATTGTGGTGATGCTGATGGGGGTAGGGGACCAACCGATCTACTTCCTGCTGGCGTTTGCCGCAGTGTGGCCGATCATGCTCAACACCGCGGCCGGCGTGCGCCAGCTCGACCCGCGCTGGTTGCAGTTGAGCAGCAGCCTGAGCGCCACGCGCTGGGAAACCTTGCGCCGAGTGATCATCCCCGGTGTGGTGGGTCACGTGCTGACCGGCGTGCGGCTGGCCATCGGGATCCTGTGGATCGTGCTGGTGCCGTGCGAGATGCTCGGGGTCAGTGCAGGGCTTGGCTATTACATCCTGGATACGCGTGATCGTCTGGCCTATTCGGAACTGATGGCGATGGTGTTGTTGATCGGGCTGCTGGGGTTTGCCTTGGATGCGCTTGCACGCGGGTTGCATCAGCGGTGGGTGCATGGGGGGAGCCAGTGAAGACATAGCCTGAGCCCGGGGCCCCATTGCTGTCGTGGTGAGCGGCAGGTCGGACGAGCCAAAGCTTTTCATCACCTGTAACATAAGCCCCTGTCGACCTCGGTGTATCCCGTCGCCCGGGTATGCCCCGGCCTGTTCGGCGTTACACAGTGGATAATTCTTCCGGTTCAGGAACCCGTCATGACACAAAAGCAACGCTTGAAGTACTCGATTCTGATCGCCCTGGCGGTACTGGCGACGATGTTTGGCCTGTCCTATCTGCAGAACATCGGGTTTATCAGTGAGAAGACGTTCCAGACCATCGCCATTGCCGTCGCCGTGGTCGTGGTGGTGATCAACGGCATCATGCGCCGCAAGGTCAAGCTCTAAGCCCGACCTTCGAGTACCTTCGCAGCCTCTTCATGGAGGCTGTAGCTTTTATCCGCATTGAGGGTGATCACCCCCTCGCTGCACAGGCGCTTGAGCACCTCGCGCACACTCAGGAACGACAACGGGATGCCCAGCGCCAGCAGGTGGCTGTGCACGCCGCGTACCCCCAGGGCGCGCTGGTTGTCGGCGGCGGTGAGCAGGGCGTCGATGACCTTCAGCCGAATCAGGCTGGTGCGTAAACCAAAACACTTGAGTAAATGCCGAATACGTTGGTTGCCTTGCTGTTCGGGCGATTTGCCGAATGCTTGCGCGCCGTTGCCAAAATTGGCTTCGGCGACCGATGAATGTCCGTCCGTGGGCACTTGCGGGTTGTACATGCAAAAAACTCCTTATCAGAGCCTGATCAGGAAAATGATGGCGCTCTTATCCAATAAGACGAACGAGCGAGCGAAATCATGAAGTGAGCGATGTAGAAATTTTGTCGGTATCGGTTTTGTCACATCTGTATCGCCTTAAATAAACGTCTGGCCTGGTTAAATTCTTCGCGGTTTTTTGCGTCCTTACGGTGGGGTAGCAATCCCGGGTGAGGGTGTTCAATTTGACTGCGGAGTCTGTGTGATTATTTCCAACGGGTTGTCCAGGGTGTGCGTGGCGGGGCTGTTGCTGGGGTTGAGCCTGGCTGCATCGGCGCGGGAACAGGTGACGCAAGCGTCGGCGGACATCCGGCGTACCAGTTTCGGCGTGCCGCATATTCGCGCCAACGATGAGCGCGGCCTGGGCCTGGGCATCGGTTACGCCTATGCCCAGGACAACCTGTGCCTGCTGGCCAATGAAGTGGTCACGGTGAACGGCGAACGGGCCAGGTTCTTCGGCCCCGAGCAGTCGACCCTGGAAGAACGCAACAACCTGGCCAGTGATGTGTTTTTTACCTGGCTGAATACGCCGGGTGCCGTGGCGGCCTTCTGGAAGGCGCAAAGCCCGCAGATCCAGCAGCGCATGGAAGGCTACGTGGCCGGTTACAACCGCTACCTCAAAGAGCAGGGCGCGCCGGCCCAGTGCCAGGCCGCCTGGGTGCGGCCGCTGGTGGTTGAAGACCTGGTGAAATTGACCCGCAGGCTGTTGGTGGAAGGCGGGGTCGGCCAATTCGCCGAGGCCCTGGTCGGCGCCAAGCCGCCTCAGGTAACGGCGAGTGTGCAGCCCAGCGCCAAGGCGTTTGAACTGGCCGCCGCCAATCAACAGCGCTTCAGCCTCGATCGCGGCAGCAATGCCGTGGCGGTGGGGCGTGACCGTTCGTTCAACGGGCGTGGCATGTTGTTGGCCAACCCGCATTTTCCGTGGGTGGGCGGCATGCGTTTTTATGAAATGCACCTGACCATCCCCGGCCAGCTGGATGTGATGGGCGCCGCGTTGCCGGGCCTGCCGGTGATCAATATCGGCTTCAACCAGCATGTGGCGTGGACGCACACCGTTGATACGTCCAAGCACTTCACCCTGTATCGCCTGACGTTGGATCCCAAGGATTCCACGCGCTATCTGCTGGATGGAAAATCCATCCCCCTGGAAAAAACCTCGGTGACGGTGCAGGTCAAGCAAGCGGACGGCAGCATTAAACCGGTGACCCATCCGGTCTATAGCTCGCAGTTCGGCCCCGTGGTGCAATGGCCTGGCAAGCTGGATTGGGACAATCACTACGCCTTCAGCCTGCGCGATGCCAACCTGGGCAACGACCGCGTGCTGCAACAGTGGTACGCCATGAACCGCGCCACCAGCCTCAAGGACCTGCAAACCTCGGTGCACACCCTGCAAGGCATCCCGTGGGTCAACACCCTGGCCGCCGATGACCAGGGCCAGAGCCTGTACATGAACCTGTCGGTGGTGCCCAACGTCAGCGCGGCCAAACTGGCGCAATGCAGCGACCCGCGTGCCGGCCTGCAGATGATCATGCTCGACGGTGCCCACAGCGCCTGCGCCTGGGACGTCGACCCGCGCGCCGCCCAGGCCGGCATCTTCCCCGCCGACCAGCTGCCGCAGCTGGAGCGTAGCGACTACGTGCAGCACTCCAACGATTCGGCCTGGATGGCCAACCCCAAGGCGCCGTTGACCGGCTTCTCCCCGGTGATCAGCCAGGACCACATCGGCCTCGGCCCACGCGCACGCTTCGCCGTGCAACGCCTGCAATCCCTGGAGGGCCGACCGATCAGCGTCGCCGACCTGCAAAACATGGTCATGGACAATGAGGTCTACCTTGCCGGCCAAGTCATGCCCGACCTGCTGGCGTTCTGTGCCAAACACCTCGGCACCGACACGGCTGCCCTGACGCCGCTGTGCACCAGCCTCAACGACTGGGACCGGCACGCCAACCTCGACAGCGGCCTGGGCCTGGTGCACTTCATCAACCTGATCGAACACCTGCAACAGATCCCCGATGCCTGGCGCGTCCCGTTCGACCCGGCCCAGCCCCTGACCACCCCACGCGGCCTGGCCATCGACCGTGCGCCCGTGGCCAAGGCCCTGCGCGAAGCCATGCTGGCCTCCACCGCAACCGTCGCTCAACTCGGCCTTGGCGCCGACACTAAATGGGGAGATGTCCAGGTCAGCGGCCAGACCCCAATCCACGGCGGCCCGCAGGCGCTGGGGATCTACAACGCCATGCAAACCGTGCCCCGGGCCGACGGCAAGCGCGAAGTGGTCAGCGGCAGCAGCTACCTGCAGATCGTCACCTTCGACGACCAGGGCCCACACGCCCAAGGCGTGCTCGCGTTTTCCCTGTCCAGCAACCCGGCCTCGACATACTCGAAGGACCAGACCCAAGCGTTCTCCGAGAAAAAGCTGCGCCCGCTGCCGTTCACCGACGCCCAGATCAAGGCCGACCCGCAGTACCAGCAGCAGCTCATCAAGGAGTAGGGCAGGCACGCAACCCCTTGATGCCAATGCGAAATATTTTTGAAATCAAGGGGTTGCAGGCAAAAGCAAATGAGTACATAATGGCGCCCATCGAACGCAACGAAGCATTAAAAACTTCAATGTATTCAATGAGTTAGAGTAGAGGCAGGGTTTTATAGCCCACTCAAGTTTTTATGCGGTGAATGTCAGCAGCAAGGGCGTTGATCGTTTGAGGCCGAGTAGCAAAATGGTTATGCAGCGGATTGCAAATCCGCCTACGCCGGTTCGATTCCGACCTCGGCCTCCACTCTTAGAAACCCCGTAGATTAGCGTCTACGGGGTTTTTTATTGTTCGAAATAAGATGGTCGCGCCCGCAACCCCCCTCGATTCACGTGAGTCACTAAGGTTTGCGATGCTCCAGGGCAAGTGCATGTTTTGACGCCGGTCCTTTGAGTTGTTAAGGCTTCCAACCATATCCGGTAATGTGTTGGTCGGGGTCTAAGTTCATTTCTCGCTTTATTTGAGCACTGTGGCCTACCTGCTGCTGATTACAATAATCCAATATAACGACGCTTAGTAATGCTGTGCGTTAATCGCACAAATTGGCTGCGGGCAGTTAAAGTTTAGGCGGTCCGGGTGGATAGAAGTGTTACCCCTATTCATATGTTCCGGAGCGCTCCTAATGTTCACCCATCTCAAAATCCGTACGGGTATGGCTGGAGTCTTGTTGCTGTTCACCGTTGCCTTGCTGTACTCCGTGCTCACCAGTTGGTGGGCAGCAATGCGCAGCTTTGATCAAATTGATGAGTTGAGCCGCACGTCTAAGCAAATTGATGGAATCAATAATGCTTTCTTGCTGGCGATTCGTGCAAGCGCCAACGTATCGTCAGCCTTCATAGAGACCGTGGGCAGTCGCTTTGACGCCGCCGAGGCGCGCCTGGTGCGCAGTGAGGGTATCTGGACAGATGCGATGGCCAAGGTAACTTCTGCTACTGCTGATATTCGCGATCCCAAATTCGCGGCCTTGTCTGACGAGTTGAAACGGGCCTTTAGTGAATACGGCGAAGCCATCGCAGGTCAGCGAAAGGCCACCCGGGCACGCTCTGCCGACCAGTATTTCCAAGTCAATATCGACGCTGGCAACAGCATGACTAAGCTTCAGAAGATTCGGACGGATCTAGTGGCCGCGCTGGATGCCCGTGCCCAGGACATTACTGAAGATTCGGCAGGCCGCCTGAATAGTTCGCAGGCCCTGGCAATCGTCCTGGGTTTAGTCACTCTGGTGCTGGTGGTGCTGTGCTGGATATTTATCGCCGGACGCGTACTACGCCCATTGCGTGATGCCGGCGAGCATTTCAAGCGCATCGCCAGTGGCGACCTGACTCAGGAAGTGGGGGTGCCGAGCCGCAACGAGATTGGAGAACTTTTTGCAGAGCTGCAGCGTATGCAAGCCAGCTCCCGTGACACGTTGACCTTGATTAACGGGTCAGCTACCCAGCTGGCCTCGGCCGCTGAAGAACTTCACGCGGTGACAGAGGAAAGTAGCCGCGGCTTGCAACAGCAGGATCTGCAATTGGAGCAGGCCGCTGCAGCGGTCAACGAAATGACAAGCGCCGTGGAGGAGGTGGCACGCAATGCGGTTTCTACCTCCCAAGCAGCGACGGCCTCCAACACCCTGTCCGAAAAGAGCCGCCAGCAGGTCAGGCAGAACATAGACGGCACCTTATCGATGACTGCCGACATTCAGGACAGTGCTCGGCGCATCCAGCGTTTGGCCGAAGAAGTGCGCGACATTGGCAAGGTGCTGGATGTCATCCGTGCAGTGTCGGAACAGACCAACCTGCTGGCGCTCAACGCGGCGATTGAGGCGGCTCGTGCAGGTGAGGCTGGGCGTGGTTTTGCGGTAGTGGCGGACGAAGTGCGGACACTGGCCTATCGCACTCAGGAGTCGACCCGGGAAATTGAGCAGATGATCGGTAATGTGCAAAATACCGCTGAGCAGGCGGTCGAGTCGATGCGCAGCAGTGCGGCACGCGCTGATGGCGCCTTGGAGATCACCCAAGCCTCTGGAGTTGTGTTGGAGGATATATTCGTCGCTATCGGGGAGATTAACGAGCGCAACCTGGTGATCGCCACTGCCGCCGAAGAGCAGGCTCAGGTCGCGCGTGAAGTGGACAGCAACCTGGTTGCCATTCGCGATCTCTCGGCGCAATCGGCGGCCGGATCAATGCAGACCAATGCAGCCAGTCATGAGCTTTCACGTCTTGCCGTAGAGCTGACCAATCTGGTTGGACGGTTTCGGATCTGACATAAGCTGGGCCAAGGAGTCTGGATCGGTGAGATATACCTCACGATAGCGAAGTTCTAAATATCCAGACTTCTCCCAAATACGAAGTTGATTGTTAACGGTTTGCCGCGAAACCCCTAGCCGTTTCGCGAGTTCGCCTTGGGAAAGATTAATCACGGGAATCTCTCCTTGAGAATCAGCCGCCAACCGAATGATTAGATTAGCCAGCCTGATGGGTAACGGAGAAAGCGCAGATCCTTCAATCCAGGAGAGTGCAGAGCGGAGCTTCCGGCAAACCAGTTGGCATAAAGCGGGCCATACTTCCGGATTTGATTGTGCGACTCGCCATAGGGCGTTACCTGGGAGGACTGCGATCTCCGACTGACAACAGGCATTCACCTCATAGTACCTGGGAAGGTTATCAATAAGAGGAACCTCCCCGAACCAATCCCCCGGTCGCAACGTCGCCAACGTCAGTTCATCGCCTCGGCTTCCAATGCTTGTAACTTGCAGGTTGCCACTCGTCACCTTAAACATTGTGGGTGGCTGGACACCCCTTGCGAACACAGCTTCGTGCGACACGAGATTTCGTCTTGAACAATGCGCAAGCAGCAGCCTGTCGATTTCAGCGGGCAGGACAAGCGACGGATCAGCGGAGAAAGGAGTCATGATCAAATGCCATAATTTGACAATTCGGCGGGTGCGCGCTTGATATTATCAGTAGCGCTTATCCACCCCAAGCCAAAAATTTTTCAAGGGAATCGCTATATGTATGTGGGTCATTTCGCCATCGGCCTGGCTTTAAAAGCCCGTTATCCGAAGATCCCAGCCATTCCGATCATGATGGGGGTCGGCTTCCTCGACCTGCTCGACGGTATCTTTATCATGCTGGGGCTGAACACGGTTACCCCCAATCTAAACAGTGGCCCTACCTGTTCTTCGATTTGACGTTTATCGATTGGGATCATTCGCTGGTCGCCGCGCTATTCTGGTCAGCTTTGTGGGGATTGCTCTTCTTAAAGAATCGTCCCGTTGCTGTTATTGCTGGTTTGGCTGCCTTCTCCCACTTTATCGCTGATTGGCCGATGCATAATGCGGATTTAGCCCTCTACCCATTTTCTACCGAACATTATGGCTATGGGCTATGGGGTAAGCTCGGCAATATTTCCTGGTTGCTTGAGGGGTTATTCTCAGCAGTTTTGATGGGATATGCCTGGACACTCAGCGCACGTAAGGGAATTAGCCTTAAATGGCCCGCGCTGGTTTTGCTCTTACTGTTTCTCCAGTTATCACCCATCGCGTCGCCAATGAAAATTGCTGCACAGCTCCAAGAGCCCTACGCTCACTTGATTCACGGGTTTCTTGTTTCCGTGGGGTTCGTTATTCCTGGGTTATTGCTATCGTGGCTGATACGTCGGGAAGAAGAAAGTGCGAGCAAACCATAATCAAAGGCCCGATATAGCAACAGGCTTTAAAAGTAGGGCAAAGGCTCTGGCACCGTGTAAATAGTGGCGGCGCGGAATTGATGCTGATGCAACTATCTGATAAGTAAGTTGCTTCAGCCAATCACCTCAGATCTGGTAATACGCTGGCGCTTAACTTCACCTGCATACGCCACTATTTTGTCCTGCTGAGCCTTCAGCAACGCGCATATCTTCTGCAATGCCATTGTGTCATTCGGCGCCTTGTCACTCGCCGCCAGGGTGGTCAGTTCCATCACCGACCATCCAATAACGGCCGCTGCATCTTCCAGGTCATAAAACAATTCCTGCTGGGCAGTCCTGGGTCCGTCGAGGCCCTGTATCAACTCTTTCATCTACTTCTCCGCCTGGTGCTGATTCAGTTCAAGGCCCATGACCACCATCCCTATTTCTGCCAAATCCGTGCTGAAGGGGATTTCACCGATCCGTCGAAACCCAAACCCTGCGTAAAATCGCTGGGCATTTGAATTGCTCTTAAGCACATCCAGCCACAGCAAGTGTTCAGCGCGCTGCACCGCCTGATCGCAGATAAACTGCAAAAGTTGCCTGCCATAGCCAAGCCCCGCGGCAGATTTGAGAAAGTAGATTTTTTGCAGCTCTGCACCCAGTTCACCGGTGATCGGTGCCGGCGTTGACCAGTTGACCTTGGCGAAGCCCAGGGGTGCACCCTCGTTGTCTGAGGCGATAAGCCACGAATGACGAGCGGGCCGGTCAAGTGAGCGGCTGAGCGAATCCCGTGAGAAATCCTGTTCGAGAAAGTCCTGCATGCCTGCGGGAGACCAGAGTGTCGAGAAATGCGCTTGATAGGTCTCGCAGCCGACCGCACGCAGGCTATCGAGATCGGCCTTAGTCGCTGCACGAATGTTGAGCATGTTCTTCCCCCCGGTTAACGCGTACCCAATGAATTGACGTGTATCCACCTCCACACAAACCCTACCAAGACGTTACACGAAACCCGTGACGGACTTTAGTGGCGGCGGTCTTACTTTACGTACACCCAACCTTGTAAAGCAGAGAGCGTTGTCATGAAGTTGAATTACCTAACCAAGGCGGCTGTTGTTGTCGCGCTGTTGTCGACCTTGTCGGGCTGCTGGATATTCATGCCGCCGGGCGGTGGCGGTGGCGGTGGCGGTGGGGGTGGCCATGGCGGTGGTGGTCATGGTCAAGGCGGCGGCCCTGGTGGCGGTCCGCGTTAACGGTCAGTCAACGAGAGGTGGGCCATGAACAATGACCCACCTCTTTTTTTGCCCGGGATAAATCCCAGGCAAAGAAAAGCCCGCGATGGGGAGCACGGGCTAAAAGGGATGTTCATTAGGAGCTGGGTTCACCATAAGGGGGCGTCTGTGAAAGGTTTGTGAAAGCGCCTGAGCCATTTTGCACCAGAAGTGTATGCCTCGATCCGTGCCTGGCTGTACGGGGCGCCGCGGCGCATAACCCACTACTGTCGCAGGCATATCACACCGCTCGGATGCCGCACCATGTTCATGTCTACCAGCCTGTTGTCAGCCTTTGTGCTGTTCGCCTTCGTGTCCTCGATCACCCCTGGCCCGAATAACACCATGTTGCTCGCCTCGGGGGTGAACTTCGGGTTTCGCCGCTCGATGCCCCATGCGCTGGGGATCAGTATCGGTTTCATGCTGTTGGTGATTTCGGTCGGCCTGGGGCTGGGCGAAGTGTTCAAGGTATTCCCGTGGGCCTACACGGTGTTGCGCTACGTGGGGGCGGCGTACTTGCTGTACCTGGCCTGGAAGATCGCCACGGCGGGCGGCATGTCCGATAGCAATGATGAACACGGCAAGCCCATGACCTTCCTCGGCGCGGCGGCGTTTCAGTGGGTGAACCCCAAGGCGTGGATCATGGCGCTGGGGGCCATCACCACCTATACGCCGGCTGAGGGGTATGTCACCAACGTGCTGGTGATTGCGTTGGTCTTTGCCGTGGTCAACCTGCCCAGCGTGTGCGTGTGGGTCGGATGTGGCAGCGGCTTGCGTAATGTGCTGCGCGAGCCGCGCTGGTTGAGGCTGTTCAATTGGTCCATGGCCGGGTTGTTGGTGCTGTCGCTGTACCCGATGTTGTTTGCCGGCTAGGCGTCAGACCGGCGAGATGGTCGCCAGCAGGCCGATGCCGATGGTCAGCACTAAAAAACCGAACAGGAAAATCGCCATCTTGGTCATAAGGCCTCCGAAGGGAAGGGGGTGGGGATGTGGGCTATTGTCCGCCCGGTCGGGTTTTCAATACAGGCGCAGATAACAAAGAAAAAACCGTATCAGATGCGCTTGCGAGTGTTCTGTCACGGGCTTTTGGGGCCTGTGGTTTTTTCAAGATCAGTGCCTGAGACAGCCAGCGTTTTTCCCCCTAAGATGGCGCCCATTGCATCAACAATAAAAGTGGGCCAACCCTCGATGGAAAGACGCCAGTTCAGCGGTGGCATGAAAGGCAAGAACCTGCGCTACCTCAACGAAACCTCCCAGCCGGCGGCGGTCACTCGCGTCGGCTTCCTGCTGCTCGAACATTTCTCCCTGCCAGCATTCACCCAGACGCTCGACACCGTGGTCACCGCCAACCTGCTGCGGCCTGATCTGTTCGCCACGCGTACCTTCGGTTGTGACGACGGGGAAGTGATCAGCGACCTGGGCCTGGTGATCCGCCCGGATGCGCGTCTCGATGCCTCTGCGCTGCACGGCTTGGATCTGTTGGTGATCTGCGGCGGTTTTCGCACCGAGCTCAAGGCCGACGACCACTTGATCCAACTGCTGCGCAGCGCCGCCGAGCAGGGCGTGAGCCTCGCGGGGTTGTGGAACGGCGCATGGTTCCTCGGCCGTGCCGGCCTGTTGCAGGGCTACCGCTGCGCCATCCACCCCGAACACCGCCCGGCCCTGGCGGAAGTGTCCAAGGCCACCCACGTCACCAGCGAACCCTACGTGATCGACCGCGACCGCCTCACCGCGTCGAGCCCCTCCGGTGCCTTCCACATGGCCCTGGACTGGATCAAAAGCTTGCACGACAAGGCCCTGGTCGAAGGTATCGAAGACATCCTGGCCTTCGAAGAGTCGCGTTACCGGCGCATCAAACCCACCGAAAACGTCAGCGTCAGCGCCCCCCTGCGCGAAGTGGTGAAGCTGATGGACGCCAACCTTGAAGAACCGCTGGAGCTCGACCAACTCGCCGTCTATGCCGGCCGCTCGCGCCGCCAACTGGAGCGCCTGTTCAAGGAACAACTGGGCACCACGCCGCAGCGCTACTACATGGAACTGCGCGTCACCGAAGCACGCCGGTTGTTGCAGCACACCGAACTGTCACAGGTGGAAGTGCTGGTGGCGTGCGGGTTTGTCTCGCCGAGCCACTTCAGCAAGTGCTACAGCTCATATTTCGGATATCGCCCCTCCAAGGAGAAGCGGTTGGTCAAGTAAAGTGGCTGCCGTTTCATGCATCCCGGCATGATTTTTCAAGGAAGACCGATGTCTCTGACACGTTTGGATCGTTATCGCGGCAGTCTGCTGGGCTTGGCCTGTGGTGATGCAGTTGGTACCACGGTCGAGTTCATGCCCCGTGGCACCTTTACACCGCTCACCGATATGGTGGGAGGCGGGCCTTTCAGCCTCAAGCCTGGCCAGTGGACCGACGACACCTCAATGGCGCTGTGCCTGGCTGAAAGTCTGCTGCGCAAAGAGGGTTTTGACGCGGCAGACCAGATGGGCCGCTATCTGAATTGGTGGAAATGGGGCTATTTGAGCTCCACCGGCGACTGCTTCGATATTGGCCTGACGGTTAGCAATGCGCTGACGGCCTATCAAGACAGTGCAAACCCATTTTCAGGCTCTACGGATCCTTATTCCGCCGGGAATGGTTCGATGATGCGCCTCGCACCGGTGGTGTTGTTTTACTTTCCTGACCTTCAACGTATCCGCCATTACGCCGCCGAAAGCTCGCGCACCACTCACGCGGCTCAGGAGGCCATCGAATGTTGCCTGGTGCTGGCACAGGCAATCAGCAATGCGCTTGAGGGTGTTGCAAAGGATCAGGTATTGCACTTGGTGCACATGGACCTCGTGACCGCCAAAGTCGCCGGCATTGCGAAAGGGGACTACCGGGAGAAGTCACGAGATGACATCGTCGGCACCGGCTACGCCGTTGCCTCGCTTGAGGCGGCACTCTGGTGCTTCCAACATACCGACAGCTTTGCGGCGGCAGTGCTGATGGCGGCCAATTTGGGCGATGACGCGGACACTACCGCAGCCATCGTTGGTCAGCTGGCCGGTGCATATTACGGGGCCCATGCGATTCCTGGCGGCTGGTTGGAAAAGCTGTGGATGCGCGAGGAAATCCAAGGCATGGCGGATGCCCTGTTGGCGGCCTCGACCCGAAATCTCGTTCAGTGAAACGAGCACCGTCTGCAAAACCCTGAAGCTCAAATGTGGGAGTTGTCGAGCTGAATTGTGGCGAGCGGGCTTGTCCCGCGTTGGGCTGCGCAGCAGCCCCAAAACCAGGCGCAGAGGAGTGCCTGATACACCGCATTCGTCTTCATCAGGGGCGCTTCGCCCCCCAACGCGGGCGGTGCGACGATTCGACAAGCCCGCTCCCCACAGAGGTCCCAGTTTGCTGCGCGACAGCGCTGCGTCGAAGATTCAAAACCGCTCCAGTCGATAGGGCGCAAGCGTCGGCAACCCTGAACACACAGGCGCCACTGAGGCCAATTGCCCCACCATCTCCGCCGTCACCGCCGCCTGGGTCAGCCCCAAATGCTGATGCCCAAACGCAAGCAGCACCTTCCCGTCACACACCCGATCAATAATTGGCAGCGAATCCGGCAGCGACGGTCTGAAGCCCATCCACGGCGTCGCATCCTCGACGCTCAGGTCCTCAAGAAACAGGCCCCGGCTCAACCGATGCAACTGCCACGCGCGGGCCATGTTCGGTGGGCGGTCGAGGCCGGCGAATTCAACGGTGCCGGCCAGGCGCAGGCCGCCTGCCATTGGGGTCATGATGAACTTGCGTTCCAGGGACGTGACGGCAAACGGCAGGCGTTGTTGTTCATGGGGCAGCATCAGGTGATAGCCCCGTTCGGTGTCCAGCGGGACTTTCTTGCCGGTCAGGGCGGCGGTGAGCTTGGCCGAGTGGGCGCCGCAGGCGATCAGCACCTGGCGGGCGGCAAAGGTGCCTTGATCGGTGCTCACGGTGACGCCGTCGGCTTCAACCCGCGCATCCAGCACCTGGCGTTTGAGGAACTGCACGCCACTGGCCTTGGCCGCCTCCACCAGTTCGCAGACCAGTTGGTAAGGATGGAGGAAGTGCCCTGTCCCTGGGAAAAACAGGCCGCCCTGGATCTGCGTGCTCAATTGCGGGGCCACCTCGCGTATGGCATCCCCCGACCAGAAATCAACCGGCACGTTTTGCGCCTGCATGCGGCGTTGCAACCCATCAATGGCTGCGCGCGAGTCCGAACGTTCGAATACCAGCAGCGAGCCGTCTTCGCGCAACAATTGCGTGCGCTGGAGGCTTGCCAGCAAACGCTGCCAGGCGCCGAGGCTTGCTTCATTGAGCGCGCGAATCCCCGTCACCGTGCGCTGGTAATTCGCCGGGCGCAGGTTCAGCAGCAAGCGGATAAACCAGGGCAGGGCGCGCGGCAGGTATTTCCAGTCCAGGCGCAGCGGGCCCATGGGGTCCATGAGCATGGCGGGCAAGCGCTTGAGGATCGACAGGTCGGCAATCGGGAACACCTGTTCGGTCGCCAGGTGCCCGGCGTTGCCATAGGAGGCGCCCATGCCGGGTGCCTGCTGGTCGATCACCAGCACTTTGCGCCCCTGGCGCGCCAGCTGCAGGGCGCAGGCAACGCCAATGATGCCGGCTCCGATTACGGCGATATCTGCTGGGTCAGGGTCGTGCATCAGCTACGCCTCTCTCGACCAGTTGGCATACCACTGGCGAAACAGCGCGTACTGATGCTCGGCGTAACGCCGCTGGGCATCGCTGAGCACATCGGTCTCGTTGAAGTGCAGGGCGTAGCCCTGGTCGCCGTTGAGTACCATCAGGTGCTTGTAATACAGCACCAGGTCGCAGCCTTCGTCGAAGGACGACAGCACCGCCAGCGCGTCTTCCAGCTCACGGGCCAGGCGCCGGGCCTTGGCATCGCCCTTGGCCGCTTGCTTGCTCAGGGCCACCAATTGCAGCACTTCGCGGGGCAAGGCATTGCCGATACCGGTGATCGCGCCGGTGGCGTTGCAGTTGACGAAACCGTGCACCACCTGGGTATCGACGCCGACCATCAGGGTCACGCTGTCGTCCTGGGACGTGATGTGTTCGGCGGCGTAGCGCAGGTCGGCGCCGCCACCGAACTCCTTGAAGCCGATCAGGTTCGGGTGTTCGCGGCGCAGTTCGAAGAACAACTCCGCGCGGGTGGCGAAGCCGTAGTAGGGGCTGTTGTAGATCACCGCCGGCAGGTTGGGCGCGGCCTTGAGGATCGCCGAGAAATGCGCCTTTTGCGCGGTGGCCGAAGCGCCACGGGACAGCACGCGCGGAATCACCATCAAGCCATGGGCACCGACCTTGGCCGCGTGGGCGGCGTGGGCCACTGCCTCGCGGCTGTTCACCGCGCCGGTACCGACAATGGTCGGCACGCCGGCCGCCACCAGGCGCGCCACGCCTTCCTGGCGTTCGGCTTCGGTGAGTAATGGCCAGTCGCCCATGGAGCCGCAGTACACCACGGCGCTCATGCCGGTATCGATCAGCTCGCGGCCCTTGGCGACCAGCGCGTCGAAGTCCGGCTTGCGCGCGGCGGTGCACGGGGTCATCAGCGCGGGGATGCAGCCGGTGAAGATGTTGTCGCTCATGGTGCTAGCTCCTTACAGCGTTCAATCAAAAGGGAGGGGCTCAGATGCCCCAGGCAAACGGGTCTTGCTCGTCGATCAGCAAGGTGCTGTCGGCGGTCATGTAGGCGCGGCCGGTGATGAAGGGGATCACACGTGTGCCGTCCCATTCATAACGGCCTTCAAAGCGGCTGCCGGTAATGCTGGCTTGTACCCAGGTTGCACCGGGGGCGAGTTTGGCGTCGGCGGCCAGGCACGCCAGCTTGGCGCTGGTGCCGGTGCCGCAGGGTGAGCGGTCATAGGCTTTGCCGGGGCACATGACGAAGTTGCGGCTGTTGGCGTGGGCGTCGTCGGCGAACAACTCGATATGGTCGATCAAGGCGCCGTCTGCGCCATGGATGCCCTGGGCCTCGAGGGCCTTGAGCATCGCCCAGGTGTAGTCGGTGAGGGCGTCGACGTTGTCCATCTCCAGCGCCATGCCGTGCTCGGACACCAGGAAGAACCAGTTGCCGCCCCAGGCAATATCGCCCTGGACTGCGCCGTGGCCCGGTACATCCACCGTCACCTGCTGGCGATAGCGATAGGCAGGCACGTTGCGCAGGGTCACGGCGCCGTCGTCGTGCAAGGTCGCGGCCACCGGCCCCACCGGGGTGTCGAGGGTATGCACGCCCGGCTGGATGCGCCCCAAGTGGTGCAGGGACGCCACCAGGCCGATGGTGCCGTGGCCGCACATGCCCAGGTAACCAGCGTTGTTGAAAAAGATTACCCCGCAGGTGGCGCCTGGGGTGACGGGTGCGCAGTACAGCGCGCCGACCAGGACGTCATTGCCACGCGGCTCCAGCAGGCAGGCGCGGCGCCATGGGTCGTGCTCGGTGCGCAGGTTTTCCAACTGGTCGGCGATGCTCGCACCCTTGAGCGCGGGGAAGCCGGTCATCACCAGGCGCGTGGGTTCGCCGCCGGTGTGGGAGTCGATCACATGCAGTCGCTTCATAACGCGCGCCCTCTATGAAGGCTGTGGGGGGCCTTCTTGTGAGTGTATGGATAGGCATGCAGCGGCCCTATCGTGAACGCGCAAGCGCGGCGGCGATTGATGTTTTTTGCCGGCAACGATGACGAATTCAGCACAGTTCGCCACGCTCGACAGCACCCCGGGCATGGGGCAATCTGCTTGCCATCGAGGTGAAAGGCGGGGAGTGACACTCATGCTTCAAAGCGCGTTTGCGAGCCTTTGCCAAGGGCACGGGGCTAGCCCTCCCCACAGCATCGAGCAGCTATTGGCCGGTGTGGTGCAACTGCTGCCGATGCTGGACGTGATCCCCAATGCCGCCATCTTCATCAAGGACCTGGACGCCCGTTACGTCCTCGCCAACCGCACCCTGGTGCAACGTTGCGGCCTCAAGCAGTTGCAGCCGTTGCTGGGCAAGACCAGCGCCGACGTCTTTCCCGCGCAATTGGGGCCGGGCTACACCGAGCAGGACCGGCGCGTGCTGGAGCAGGGCTTTGTGCTGGAAGACCAACTCGAACTGCACCTCTACGGTAGCCGCGAACCCGGCTGGTGCCTCACCCACAAATGGCCGCTGTACAACCACGAGGGCCGCATCATCGGCCTGGCCGGGATCTCGGTCGACCTGCAATCGGCCAGCCAAACCCACCCGGCCTACCAACGCCTGGCCGCCGTGGACGAGCACATCCGCACGCACTTCAACCGTCGCGTCACCCTTGGCGAGCTGACGCGCATCGCCGGGATTTCCGTGGCGCAACTGGAGCGCTACTGCAAGCGCGTGTTCCACCTGACACCCCGGCAGATGATCCAGAAAGTGCGCCTGGAACACGCCCATCGTCTGTTGCACAGCGACATGCCGATTACCGAAGTGGCGCTGCAATGCGGCTATACCGACCACAGCGCGTTTACGCGGCAGTTCAAGGCGTCGACCGGGTTTACGCCGAGGCAGTATCGGGAAACATGCTGAGCACCCGACTCGATTCCCTTGCGTAGATAACGTCTTATCCAGCACCGCGTAAAACCCCGTAGCAGCTGCCGAGCCCCGGCGAGGCTGCGTCGGCCGCGACTCGAGCTTG
>JAEAMG010000407.1_pt1 | contig 52859 bp, 49 predicted proteins | sample 8958741 | NCBI WGS metagenome assembly JAEAMG01 (sample SAMN16933256, study PRJNA681125) | bioreactor sludge metagenome | isolation source: anaerobic bioreactor treating anionic surfactant - SDBS | place: India: Bengaluru | collected 2019-02-28 | reverse complement strand
TTGGCTTTTAACCAATTGGTCGTAGGTTCGAATCCCACACGACCCACCATTTTTGGCGGTTTAGAAAATCCGGAAGGCCCACGCAAGTGAGGATTTCCGGGTTTTTTTTTGCCTGTGATTTGGCGCTTACTACCGGTACGCAATGCACCGGCTACACCTGCTTTTGGCAAACCTCCCTATTGACTCTCCTGTTACGGGCACACCCTATTCTGAGCGCCCTACATTCAGGATGCAGTGATGATGAGTAAGCGAGTACTGGTGATTCTGGGGCACCCTTCAACCGACAGTTTCTGCGGGGCATTGACCGACACCTATATGAAGGAGGCCACCAGTGCCGGGCACGACGTGCGTCTGTTACGCCTGGATGCACTGAGTTTTGATCCAGTGCTGCACGCTGGCTACAAACAGGTTCAGTCGTTGGAGCCCGATCTGCTCAAGGCCCAGGCCGATATCACGTGGGCCGAACACCTGGCGTTTGTCTATCCGATCTGGTGGGGCGGGATTCCAGCGTTGATGAAAGGCTTTTTCGATCGGATATTCCTGCCTGGTTTTGCCTTCAAGTACCGCGAAGGCAAAGCCTTTCCCGACAAGCTTTTGAAAGGGCGCACGGCTCACCTGCTGGTCACGATGGATACCCCGCCGTGGTACTACAAGTGGGTCTACCGCATGCCGGGCTTGCACCAGGTGCGCAAGACCACCCTGGAGTTCTGCGGCATCAAACCATTGAAGACCCTCACGTTCGGGCCAGTCCTCGGCTCCGACGCCTCCCAGCGTGACGCTTGGCTCAAGCAAGCCCAGGCTCTCGCTGGCCGCTGAAACATTCGTTGCACAGCATCGCCTTGCAACAGGCGATGCCGGCGTCCTACTTGCCATATATTGCCTTTTGACACCTTCGCGTTTCCGACTCCGCAGACATATGTGAAGATGCGCGCGCCAAAGTGCTCTCCCCACTCTTGTGCCAAAAAAGGACTTTTCATGTATATCGGCAAAGCAGCCCAGCTGTCGGGCACCACCGTCAAGACTATCCGCCACTATGAAGACATTGGTTTGCTGCCGCCGCCCGTGCGCGAAGGGACGTATCGGGTCTATAGCCAGCAAAGCGTTGAGCTGCTGACGTTCATCAAATGCGCTCAGCAACTAGGCTTCAAGCTCAAGGAAATGCAAGTGATCCTTCAGGATCACCGGGGGAAGGAGCTGCCGTGGGATTTGGTCAGCCAGGCCATTGCGGATAAAAAGCTGGAGCTGAAAAACCAGATCCAAGGACTGCAAAACGTCTATGACGGCCTTGAACAGTTCGAAAGCAGCCTCAAGGACGCCCAGTACCAGTGCCGGTTTGAACATCTTTCCAAAATGGCCTGAACGAACGCGCTGCATGACCTCTGCCCGCTGACGGCTATTTGCGTGAGATGATTTCTAAAGGTGGGGGAGACTCCAAGTGCCATTGCGGGTTTTTAACCGACAGGCGAGCGCGTCAAAGCCAGATTAGGCTTTTGAAACCATTGGATATTCTGTAGCCTTGCGCAGCTTCACTTTTAGCCGTGCTTGATGAACACAATCACTTCGTCCGGCGGCGCCCGAAGGGCTCCAGAGCCGGTGGTACACTCGACTTTCGCGCAACTGCGCCTGCAGGTCTTGCGAACATGACGCACATTTCCGAACGCCTACTGGTTCAAGCCCACCTCGACGCCAAGCAGCCCAAGGCCCTCAGCGCCGAGGAAGAGGCAAGCCTGCGTGCCGCCATCGCCGCCGAGCTCAAGGCTCAGGACGCGGTGCTGGTTGCCCACTTCTACTGCGATCCGGTGATCCAGGCCCTGGCCGAAGAAACCGGCGGTTGTGTCTCCGACTCCCTGGAAATGGCCCGCTTCGGCGCAGCCCATCCGGCCAAGACCGTATTGGTCGCCGGTGTACGTTTCATGGGCGAGACCGCCAAAATCCTCACCCCCGAAAAACGTATCCTCATGCCGACCCTGGAAGCCACGTGCTCCCTGGACCTGGGGTGCCCGGTGGATGAGTTTTCGGCGTTCTGCGACCAGCATCCCGAGCGCACCGTGGTGGTGTATGCCAACACCTCGGCGGCAGTCAAAGCCCGCGCCGATTGGGTGGTGACTTCCAGCTGTGCGCTGGAAATCGTCGAAAGCCTGATGGATAACGGCGAGACCATCATCTGGGGCCCGGACAAACACCTAGGGACCTACATCCAGCGCCAGACCGGTGCCGACATGCTGCTGTGGGACGGTGCGTGCATCGTCCACGAGGAGTTCAAGTCCAAGCAGTTGGAAGACATGAAGGCGCTGTACCCGGACGCAGCGATCCTGGTGCACCCGGAGTCTCCGACCTCGGTGATCGAATTGGCCGACGCGGTGGGTTCCACCAGCCAGTTGATTGCGGCGGCACAGCGTCTGCCGAACAAGACCTTCATCGTGGCGACCGACCGCGGCATCTTCTACAAGATGCAGCAGCTGTGCCCGGACAAGGTCTTCGTCGAAGCGCCCACCGCCGGCAACGGCGCCGCGTGCCGCAGTTGCGCACACTGCCCGTGGATGGCGATGAATACGCTGGAGCGCACGCTGCAGTGCCTGCGTGAGGGCAGTAACGAGATATTCGTCGAGCCGTCGGTGATTCCCCACGCCGTGCGGCCGCTCAAGCGCATGCTGGATTTCACTCAGGCTGCGCGCCTGAAGCTGGTGGGTAACGCCTGAACCGAGGCGAGCTCGGTTAAAAATGTGGGAGGGGGCAAGCCCCCTCCCACATTTTGATCTCCAATTAAGAAAGGTATTATTTCTTTTGCTTCGGGATGCGCACCAACTGCGTATCCGAGTAGATGTCATGCCAACTGCGTTTCTGCTTGTCGAACAACGACCAGACAAACCCCAGCCCCACGCACAACCATGACGCAATCGACACGACAAAGCGCAACAGCGCCTGCCACAGGCTGATGCGCGTGCCGTCGGCGTTTTGCACGCGTACGCCCCAGACCTGCATGCCCAGGGTTTGCCCGGAATGGGTCCAGAACTTGGCAAAGAAACCAAACAGCACAAAGAACAGAATCGTCGACAGCAGCGGGTCACCGTCCAGCGCGCCGGATTCGGTGAGGGTGCGCATCTTGGCTTCGCCCACGAACGCGATCCACACCAGCTTGTAGATAAACGCGGTGACGATCAGCAGCGCGGTGCACAACAGGAAGTCATAGAACATCGCTGCCAGGCGACGGCCCAGGCCAACGGCGGGGAACTCGCCTTGGGGACTCAGCAAGGGTTTGGGCATGGCTGGGCTCTCTGAGGAAAAAAACCATTTTACGGAATAGCGCCCATAAAAAAGCCCCTGATGTCATGTCAGGGGCTTTTTGTTGCAGAAAGGATCAGCCTTCTGCTTGTACTTCGTCAGCCTGCATGCCTTTCTGGCCTTGAACTGCAACGAAGGTGACCTTCTGGCCTTCCTTCAGGCTTTTGAAGCCGTTGCCTTGAATAGCGCGGAAATGCACGAACAGATCCGGACCGCTTTCTGGAGTGATAAAACCAAACCCTTTCTCGTCGTTAAACCACTTGACGGTACCGCTCTGACGATCAGCCATTTTCTTATTTCCTTGACGCTAAAAATTAATGACAGCCCCTTTCACAGGAAAGAGTACTGGGCTGGGTTGCAGGAAAGTAAGAGACGTCGAACGGGTTGTAGCAAACTTTGGCTACTGCCCAGGTCCAGGTTCCAAGCGACCCATGCAAACACAGTGGGCAAACTCTACGCCAACTAATAGAGAAAAAACAAGCCCCGCCAAAAGCCCAGCGTTTACTCGGCCACATGGCACTTCGCTGAATAATGGGAGGCTTGCTTATTCGATAGAACAGGTCACTTGTTATAGGTTAAATCCTATAACGATGACTATCGTCGCTGCACTGTTTTATGGCGGTTGCGTTACAGATTAGTGCACGTTAACGCAACCGCGTTACTTATAGGAACAGTCAATCAGCCACGATAGTAACGTTGCGGCACGAATGGCATTTTACTTACACGAAGTGGCACCTTTTTCCCACGCACCAACGCAGACACTTCGGTGTCCAGCGCGATGAATGCGCTGTCCAGGTAACCCATGGCCAGCGGGCCGCCCAGGCTCGGGCCAAAGCCACCGCTGCACACACTGCCGATCACGGTGCCGTGTTCGTCGACGATCTCTGCACCTTCACGCACCGGGGTGCGTTCCTGGGGCAGCAGACCTACGCGCTTGCGGCTCACACCGGTTTGCTGCTGGGTGAAGATGCGGTCGGCACCCGGGAAGCCACCGGCACGTGCACCGTCGGCGCGACGGGCCTTGGAGATCGCCCACAACAGGCTGGCTTCGATTGGGGTGGTCCCAGTGTTCATGTCGTGGCCGTACAGGCACAGGCCGGCTTCCAGGCGCAGCGAGTCACGGGCACCCAGGCCGATGGCCTGCACTTCGTCCTCGGCCAGCAGGCTGCGCGCCAGGCTTTCGGCGTTGGCGGCGGGCACGGAGATTTCAAAGCCGTCTTCACCGGTGTAGCCGGAGCGGCTGACGTAGCACTCCACGCCCAGCAGGCGCAGGGAGGCGAATTGCATGAAGGTCATCTGGGTGACTTCCGGTGCCAGGCGCGCCAGCACCTTGACCGCCGCCGGGCCTTGCAGGGCGAGCAGGGCGCGCTCTTCGAACAGCGGCTCGATGCTGCATTGATCGCCGATATGCGCACGCAGGTGCGCCAGGTCCTCGTCCTTGCAGGCGGCGTTGACCACCAGGAACAGTTCGTCGTTACCCAGGTTCGCCACCATCAGGTCGTCGAGGATGCCGCCCTGCTCATTGGTGAACATCGCGTAGCGCTGCATGCCGACCGGCAGGTCGATGATGTCGACCGGTACCAGGGTTTCCAGGGCCTTGGCGGCGTTGGCGCCGGTGAGGCGGATCTGGCCCATGTGGGACACGTCGAACAACCCGGCCTGTTCACGGGTGTGCAGGTGCTCCTTCATCACGCCCAGTGGGTATTGCACCGGCATGTCGTAGCCGGCAAAGGGCACCATGCGTGCACCCAACTCGAGGTGCAGGGCGTGCAATGGGGTTTTCAACAGGGTTTCGGTGGACATATTCAGCTCCTGAAAAACGTGCTGGCGCGCCTTTAGGCGTCAGCACTCGATAATGTTGACCGCCAAACCGCCGCGGGCGGTTTCCTTGTATTTGCTTTTCATGTCGGCGCCGGTCTGGCGCATGGTGCGGATGACCTTGTCGAGCGAGACGAAGTGTTGCCCGTCGCCACGCAAGGCCATGCGCACCGCATTGATGGCCTTCACCGAGCCCATGGCATTGCGCTCGATGCACGGCACCTGCACCAGCCCGCCAATCGGGTCGCAGGTCAGGCCGAGGTTGTGTTCCATGCCGATCTCGGCGGCGTTTTCCACCTGGGAAACCGTACCGCCCAATACTTCGCACAACGCGCCAGCGGCCATGGAACAGGCCACGCCGACTTCACCCTGGCAACCGACTTCGGCCCCGGAGATCGAGGCGTTTTCTTTGTACAGAATCCCGATGGCGGCGGCGGTGAGCAGAAAGCGCACCACGCCGTCTTCGTTCGCGCCGGGGATAAAGCGCATGTAGTAATGCAGCACCGCCGGCACAATCCCGGCCGCGCCGTTGGTGGGCGCCGTGACCACGCGCCCGCCGTTGGCGTTTTCTTCGTTGACGGCCAGGGCGTACAGGTTGACCCAATCCAGTACCGACAGCGGGTCGCGCAGGGCCGACTCCGGGTTCTTGCACAACTGGCGATGCAAGGCGGCGGCGCGACGCTTGACCTTCAAGCCGCCGGGCAAGATGCCTTCGTTGCGACAGCCGGCTGCCACGCAGTCCTGCATCACCTGCCAGATCTTCAGCAGGCCGGCGCGGGTCTCTGCTTCCGGGCGCCAGGCACTTTCATTGGTGAGCATCACCTGGCTGATGGACAGCCCATAGGTGGTGCAATGGCCGAGCAAGTCCTTGGCATGCTTGAACGGGAACGTCAGGGGCGTGGCGTCTTCGACGATCCGGTCGGCGCCGGCGGCGTCTTCATCCACCACGAAACCGCCGCCGACCGAGTAGTACTCGCGGCTGCGGATCTGGATGCCCGCCGCATCAAAGGCACGAAAGATCATGCCATTGGGGTGGTAGGCCAGCGGTTTGCGAATCATCGCCAGGTGCTCTTTCTCGTTGAACGCAATGCTGTGTTCGCCGAGCAGGTTCAAGCGACCGTCGCCGCGCATCTGCGCCAGGCGCGCGGCCACGGTTTCGGTGTTCACGGTGTCCGGGTGTTCGCCTTCCAGGCCCAGCAGCACGGCCTTGTCGCTGCCGTGCCCTTTGCCGGTGGCGCCGAGGGAGCCATAGAGTTCCACCTTGATGCCGGTGGTGGTGCTCAGCAGGTTGTCACGCTTGAGGCCCTCGGCGAACCGAGCGGCCGCGCGCATGGGGCCGACGGTGTGGGAGCTGGAGGGGCCGATGCCAATCTTGAACAGGTCGAACACGCTTAACGACATGAGTTGTTCTCCGGTTTCTTATTATTCATGGGGTCAAAATGTGGGAGGGGGCTTGCCCCCGATAGCGGTGTGTCTGTCACCAGATTGATCAACTGACACTCCGTTATCGGGAGCAAGCCCCCTCCCACATTTGATTGAGTTCAGCCTCGGGTTATGCGTAGCTCTCGATTGAAGGGCATGCGCATACGAGGTTGCGATCACCAAACACGTTGTCGACCCGGCCAACCGGCGGCCAGTACTTGCCTTCGATCAGAGACGCTACCGGGTATACCGCTTGTTCGCGGCTGTAAGGGTGGCTCCATTCGCCCACCAGTTCCGCCGCAGTATGCGGGGCGTTTTTCAGTGGGTTGTCGTCCTTGTCCAGGGTGCCGTTCTCCACTGCGCGGATTTCTTCGCGGATGGCGATCATGGCGTCGCAGAAGCGGTCCAGTTCTTCCTTGGATTCGCTTTCGGTCGGCTCGATCATCAGCGTGCCGGCCACCGGGAACGACATGGTCGGTGCGTGGAAGCCGAAGTCGATCAGGCGCTTGGCCACGTCATCCACGCTGATGCCGCTGCTGTCCTTCAGCGGGCGCAGGTCCAGGATGCATTCGTGCGCCACCAGGCCGTTGCTGCCGGTGTAGAGCACGGGGTAGTGCTCTTCCAGGCGACGGGAAATGTAGTTGGCATTCAGGATCGCCAACTGCGACGCGCGCTTGAGGCCGGCGCCGCCCATCATGCTGATGTACATCCAGGTGATCGGCAAAATGCTCGCGCTGCCGAACGGCGCCGCACACACCGCGCCTTCCTTGCGCGCCATGGCCGCGTGGCCGGGCAGGAACGGGGTGAGGTGGGACTTGACGCCAATCGGGCCAACGCCCGGGCCGCCACCGCCGTGGGGGATGCAGAAGGTCTTGTGCAGGTTCAGGTGGGACACGTCGCCGCCGAACTTGCCCGGGGCACAGAGGCCGACCATGGCGTTCATGTTGGCGCCGTCGATGTACACCTGGCCGCCGTTGTCGTGAACGATGCCGCAGATTTCGCGGATGCCTTCTTCGAACACGCCGTGGGTGGACGGGTAGGTGATCATCAGTGCCGCGAGGTGTTCGCGGTGCTCGATGGCCTTGGCGCGCAGGTCTTCGATGTCGACGTTGCCACGGGCATCGCAGGCGGTGACGACCACGCGCATACCGGCCATGTTGGCGGTCGCCGGGTTGGTACCGTGGGCCGACGACGGGATCAGGCAGATGTCGCGACGCTCTTCGCCACGGCTCTGGTGATAGGCACGGATCGCCAACAGGCCGGCGTACTCACCCTGGGAACCGGCGTTCGGTTGCAGCGAGATTGCGTCGTAACCGGTGGCCGCGCAGAGCATGGCTTCCAGCTCGGAGGTCAGTTGCAGGTAACCGCTACTTTGCTCGGCCGGGGCGAACGGGTGCAGGGCACCGAATTCGGCCCAGGTCACTGGGATCATTTCGCTGGCGGCGTTGAGCTTCATGGTGCATGAGCCCAGCGGGATCATGGTGCGGTCCAGGGCCAGGTCTTTGTCCGCCAGCTTGCGCAGGTAGCGCATCAGCTCGGTTTCGGAGTGATAACGGTTGAACACCGGGTGGCTGAGGATCGGCGACTGGCGCAGCAATGCGGCAGGCAGGCTGCTGTCCACGGCGGTGTTGAAGTCCGGCAGGGCTTTGCCCGCAGCGAAGAGCGCCCACAGGGTTTCGATATCGGCTTGGGTGGTGGTTTCGTCGACCGACAGGCCAACCCGCTCAGCATCCACCACGCGCAGGTTGATGCGCTGGGTGCGGGCCTTGTCGTGCAGTGCGCCAGTGTCGGCGCCGGTGTGCAGGGTCAGGGTGTCGAAGAAGTGTTCCTGCTCGACCTTGAGGCCCAGTGCGGTCAAGCCCTTGGCGAGGATCGCGGTCAGGTGATGAATGCGGTTGGCGATCTGGGTCAGGCCCTTGGGCCCGTGGTACACGGCGTACATGCTGGCGATGTTGGCGAGCAGCACTTGGGCGGTGCAGATGTTGCTGGTGGCTTTCTCGCGGCGAATATGTTGCTCGCGGGTCTGCATGGCCAGGCGCAGGGCCGGCTTGCCGAAGCGGTCTACCGACACACCGACGAGACGCCCCGGCATGTCGCGCTTGAACGCATCCTTGGTGGAGAAGTACGCCGCGTGCGGGCCACCGAAGCCCAGTGGGACGCCGAAGCGTTGCGCGCTGCCGATGGCCACGTCGGCGCCGAACTCACCCGGAGGGGTCAGCAGGGTCAGGGCCAGCAGGTCGGCGGCCACGGCCACCAAGGCGTTGGCGGCGTGGAAGCGCTCGGTCAGCGCGTGGTAGTCGAACACGTCACCGTTGCTGGCCGGGTATTGCAGCAGGGCGCCGAAAAACGCGCTGACGTCGGTCAGTTCGCGTTCATCGCCCACGACCACGTCAATGCCCAGCGGCTCGGCACGCGTGCGCAGTACATCGAGGGTTTGCGGGTGGCTGTGGATAGAGGCGAAGAAGGCGTTGCTGCCCTTGTTCTTGCTCAGGCGCTTGCAGAAGGTCATGGCTTCGGCGGCGGCGGTGGCTTCATCCAGCAGCGAAGCGTTGGCGATCGGCAGGCCGGTGAGGTCGCTGATCAGGGTCTGGAAGTTCAGCAGCGCTTCCAGGCGGCCTTGGGAAATCTCTGGCTGGTAGGGGGTGTAGGCGGTGTACCAGGCCGGGTTTTCCAGCAGGTTGCGCAGGATCGGCGACGGCGTATGGCAGTTGTAGTAGCCCTGGCCGATGTAGGTCTTGAACAGTTGGTTCTGGCTGGCAATGGCCTTGATCTTGGCCAGGGCCTCGGCTTCGCTCAGGCCGTCTTCCAGGCCGAGCACGCTGGTGCCCTTGATGCTTTCCGGGATCACGCTGGCGCTCAGGGCTTCCAGGGAATCGAAGCCCAGGCTGGCGAGCATTTGCTGCTCATCTTGCGGGCGCGGGCCGATGTGGCGGGCGATGAATTCGTTGGCGGTGCTCAAGTTGATCGTCATGGCGCGCTCCTCAGGCTTCAGCGTTGGCTTTGATCAGGCGGTCGTACGCGTCCTGATCCAACAGTTTAGCTACCGCCCCGGCATCGGCCGGTTTAAAGCGGAAGAACCAGCCTGCGCCCATCGGGTCTTCGTTGACCAGTTCCGGGCTGCCATCGAGCTTGTCGTTCACTTCCAGCACTTCACCGTCCAGCGGCATGTACACGCCGCTGGCGGCCTTGACCGATTCTACGGTGGACGCTTCAGCGCCCTTGGCGTAGGCCTGCAACTCCGGCAGTTGCACGAAAACCACATCACCCAGCGCGTCCTGTGCGAAAGCGGTGATACCCACGGTGACGCTGCCGTCAGCTTCGGCGCGCAGCCATTCGTGATCTTCAGTGAAACGCAACTCGCTCATGGAAACTCCTCAGGGCCAGATTCGTCTGGCGGACGGGATTGGAATAATGGGGAGTTACTTAGCAATATCGCGGCCAATCTTATTAATTCGTTATAAATCAACAGGTTAATAAATTTGGTTATAGGCTTATACGTTTCCACTGTAGCGATTTCGCTACAGTCAGGCCTGGGAAAAAAAGCCTATGTGGATCAAAGCCTTGGATGGCGCGCAAAAAGCAGGGTTGTAGCGAAATCGTTACGCTGTAGCGCTTTCAGTACAGCGGATGTCGTTCTCAGACCCTTTTTGAAACGCAACCCGGTAGGCGTCCAGCTCAGGGCTTATTGGGTATGCCGTACTTGCGCAATCGATGGGCGATGGCTGTGTGGGAGGTTTGCAGGCGACTGGCCAATTGCCGGGTCGAGGGATAGCTGGCGTAGAGTTTCTCCAGCAGGCCGCGTTCGAAATCCTCGACCGCCTGTTCGAGGCTGTCGATTTCACCGTCGCTTTGGCGGGCCACCGAGGTGCCGGCAATGTCCAGGTCGCCGATGTCCACCAGGCTGCTTTCGCAAATGGCGGCGGCGCGGAAGATCACGTTCTGCAGCTGGCGCACATTGCCCGGCCAACGGTTGCCCAACAGCGCCGGATAGGTGCCGGGCGCCAGGCGACACACCGGGCGCTGGATCTGCGCGCAGGCCTGCTGCATGAAGTAACGGGCCAGCAACAGGATGTCCTGGCCGCGTTCGCGCAGCGGCGGCACTTCGACGTTGAGCACGTTGAGACGGTAGAACAGGTCTTCGCGAAAGGTGCCTTCGCTGACCATTTTTTCCAGGTTGCGGTGGGTGGCGCTGAGGATGCGCACATTGACCTTCACTTCGCGGTCGCCGCCCACCCGACGGAAGCTGCCGTCGTTGAGAAAACGCAGCAGCTTGGCCTGTAAATACGGCGACATTTCGCCGATTTCATCGAGGAACACCGTGCCCTGGTTGGCCAGCTCCATCAGCCCCGGCTTACCGCCGCGCTGGGCGCCGGTAAAGGCGCCGGGGGCGTAACCGAACAATTCGCTTTCGGCGAGGTTCTCCGGCAATGCGGCGCAGTTCAACGCCAGGAACGGTGCACTGTAGCGCGCGCTGATGGCGTGGCAGGCCCGCGCCACCAATTCCTTGCCGGTGCCGGTTTCGCCCTGGATCAACAGCGGTGCATCCAGCGCGGCCACCCGTTGCGCGCGGGCCTTGAGGGTGCGGATCGCCGGTGATTCGCCCAATAGCGCGTCAAAGCCTTCGGCATGGTCGTGGTGCAGCGCCGACAGTTGTTCACCGATGCGGTTCGGCTGGTACAGCGTGAGCAGGGCGCCGGCATCGGTGATTGGCGTGGCGTCCAGCAAGAGGGTCTGGCCGTTGACGCTGATCTCGCGCAGGGGCAGGCGAAAGCCCTGTTCCAGCAAGGTGTCCAGCAACGCCGGGTCGTTGAACAGCTCGGTGATGCTTTCCCCCGCCGGTTCGCGCCCGTACAGCGCGATCAGTGCCGGGTTGGCCAGCAGGATCGTGCCCGCGCTGTCCAGCGCCAGCACCGGGTCGGTCATGGCCGCCAGCAGGGCGTCGAGTTGCAGGTGACGGCGTTGGCCAGGGAGGATGTCTACCACCGTCACCGCCTGTACACCGTGCACGCTGAACAGCGCGTCGCGCAGCTCTTCGAGCACCTCGGCGCTCAGCGTCGGGGCGTCGATGTAGACGTTGGGCGGCACCATTTCCACCGCATCCAGGTTGAGATTGCGCCCACCAAGCAAGGCCAGGACTTCCTGGGTAATGCCGACGCGGTCGATGAAGCTGACGTGGATACGCATGGGGCGGTTAGCAATTCTGGAGAGCGGGAGGCGGCAAGTATGCCTTGGAGCGGGCACAGGTGAAATCTGACAAATAATGGAGATCAAAATGTGGGAGGGGGCAAGCCCCCTCCCACATTTTGCACAGTGTTATGTCAGTGCAAGCGCATTACGCCAAGTGTTCAGGCTTGACCGGGTCGCCGGATTTCACATCCAGTTGATGCCGCACATCCTCGAACATCTGGTCGTACTGCTTGTGCATCGAGCCATTCAACACCGCAATCTTCGGCATCCCATACTTCTGCGCGATGTTCATCGCATGCCGGGCAAAGTCGAATGCCTGGTCCTTGGGTAGAAAGAACTCTTCCTTGAGATCCTTGCCCTGCACCGAGCCGTGCAGCTTGAACAGCATGCCCTTGCCTTCCTTTGGGTCCTGGCTGACTTCGTAATCGATGCACAGGTTGTAGCTGTAGTCGTCCTTGTTAAGGGCGTGACGTTCGACGTGCAGGTGACCGGGTTCAAAGGTGGCCATAGGCGTATCTCCTCTACTTCACAGATAGGTGATGCCAGGTGTTGCCGTGCTGATGCGCGTGCCGGCGCTGCCCTGGACGATGGCTTCGATGTCGGAGAGTGAACCGATCACTGCGGTTTTGCCAGTCTGGCGGGCAAACTCGCAGGCGGCCTGCACCTTGGGGCCCATGGAGCCGGCGGCGAAGCCGAGTTTTTCCATGTCGTCGGGGTGGGCCTGGCCGATGGCTTTCTGGGTCGGCTTGCCGAAGTCGATAAAAGCAGCGTTGACGTCGGTGGCGATCACCAGCAAATCGGCGTCCAGTTGCGAGGCCAGCAACGAGGAGCACAGGTCTTTGTCGATCACCGCTTCGATGCCTTTGAGCTTGCCGTCTTCACCGTACATGGTCGGGATACCGCCACCACCGGCGCAGATCACGATGGCGCTTTTTTCCAGCAGCCACTTGATCGGGCGAATCTCAAAGATGCGTTTGGGCTGTGGGCTGGCCACGACGCGGCGATATTTATCGCCATCCGGGGCGATGGTCCAGCCTTTCTCGGCGGCGAGTTTTTCCGCTTCGGCCTTGGAGTACACCGGGCCGATGGGTTTGGTCGGGTTCTGGAAGGCCGGGTCCTTGGCGTCCACTTCCACCTGGGTGAGCAGGGTGGCGAACGGCACTTCGAAGTCCAGCAGGTTGCCCAGTTCCTGTTCGATGATGTAGCCGATCATGCCTTCGGTTTCGGCACCGAGCACGTCCAGCGGGTACGGCGAAACGCTGGTGTAGGCTGCTGCCTGCAACGACAGCAGGCCGACCTGCGGGCCATTGCCGTGGGCGATGACCAACTCGTTGCCGGCATGGATCTTGGCGATCTGTTCGGTGGCGATGCGGATATTGGCGCGTTGGTTGTCTGCGGTCATGGGTTCACCACGGCGCAGGAGGGCGTTGCCGCCCAGGGCTACGACGATGCGCATAATGCAATCCTTCTATGGGTGTGAACACAGAGGCCAATGTGGGAGGGGGCTTGCTCCCGATAGCGGTATGTCAGGCAACTTATCTGTAGCTGATCCGCCGCCATCGGGGGCAAGTCGAATCGTCGCACCGCCCCTCCCACATTTGACCGTGTAGCCTTTAGATATCCGCGAGTGCCGACACCAGGATCGCCTTGATGGTGTGCATGCGGTTTTCCGCTTGCTCAAAGGCGATGTTGGCCGGCGACTCGAAGACTTCCTCGGTCACTTCCACGCCATTGGCCAGGTTCGGATACCGCGCGGCGATGTCCTTGCCGACTTTGGTTTCGCTGTTATGGAACGCCGGCAGGCAGTGCATGAATTTCACCCGAGGGTTGCCCGAGGCTTTCATCATCTTGGCGTTGACCTGGTACGGCAGCAGTTGCTCGATGCGTTCGTCCCACGCTTCCACCGGCTCACCCATGGACACCCAGATATCGGTGTGGATGAAGTCCACGCCCTTGACTGCTTCCTTCGGGTCTTCGGTGATGGTGATGCGCGCGCCGCTTTCTTCGGCAAACGCCTGGCACTGTTTGATGAAGTCTTCGTGGGGCCACAGGGCTTTCGGCGCGCCGATGCGCACGTCCATGCCGAGCTTGGCGCCGATCATCAGCAGCGAGTTACCCATGTTGTAGCGAGCGTCGCCCAGGTAGGCGTAGCTGATGTCATGCAGCGGCTTGTCGCTGTGCTCGCGCATGGTCAGGGTGTCGGCGATCATTTGGGTCGGGTGGAATTCGGCGGTGAGGCCGTTGAACACCGGCACGCCGGCGAACTTGGCCAGCTCTTCGACGATTTCCTGCTCGAAGCCACGGTACTCAATGGCGTCGAACATGCGGCCGAGGACGCGGGCGGTGTCTTTCATGCTTTCTTTGTGGCCGATCTGCGACGACACCGGGTCGATGTAGGTGACGTGGGCACCCTGGTCGTGGGCTGCCACTTCGAAGGCGCAACGGGTGCGGGTCGAGGTTTTTTCGAAGATCAGCGCGATGTTCTTGCCTTGCAGGTGCGGACGCTCGGTACCGGTGTATTTGGCGCGCTTGAGGTCGCGGGACAGGTCCAGCAGGTAATTCAGCTCGCGGGTGGTGTGGTGCATCAGCGAGAGCAGGCTGCGGTTGCGCATATTGAAAGCCATGGTGGATCTCCTTAGGTTTCGGTTATCCCCTTGGCCACTGCTGGATAAGCAGCGGTCAAGGCCAAAAAATTAATAGTCGATTGGGTCGCGGATGATCGGGCAGGTCATGCAGTGGCCGCCGCCACGGCCACGGCCGAGTTCACCGGCGCTGATGGTGATGACTTCCACGCCGGCCTTGCGCAGCAGGGTGTTGGTATAGGTGTTGCGGTCGTAGCCGATCACTACGCCAGGCTCCACGGCCACCACGTTGTTGCCGTCGTCCCACTGCTCGCGTTCGGCGGCGAAGCTGTTGCCGCCGGTCTCGACCACGCGCAGGGCCTTGAGGTTGAGCGCTGCGGCCACGGTCTCGAGGAAGTTGGTTTTTTCGCGCTGAATGTCGATGCCGTGGGGTTTGCTTTCGTCAGGGCGCAGGGTGAAGGGCACGATCTGGTTGACCACTTCGGGGAAGATGGTCACTAGGTCGCGGTCGCAGAAGCTGAACACGGTGTCGAGGTGCATCGCTGCGCGGGATTTCGGCAGGCCGGCAACGATCACGCGCTCCACGGCTTTGTTCTTGAACAGGTTGCGCGCCAGTTGGCCGATGGCCTGGTGGGACGAACGCTCGCCCATGCCGATCAACACGACGCCATTGCCAATCGGCATGACGTCACCGCCTTCCAGCGTGGCGGCGCCGTGTTCCTGGTCGGGGTCGCCGTACCAGATCTGGAAGTCCGCGTTGGTGAACTCGGGGTGGAATTTGTAGATGGCGCTGGCCAGCAGGGTTTCCTGGCGTCGCGCCGGCCAGTACATCGGGTTGAGCGTCACGCCGCCGTAGATCCAGCAGGTGGTGTCGCGGGTGAACTGGGTGTTGGGCAGCGGCGGCAGAATGAAACTGGCGTGGCCGAGGAAGTCGCGGAACATCTCGATGGTCTTGCCACCGAAGCTGCTCGGCAGGTCATCGGCCGACACGCCGCCGATCAGGAACTCGGCGATCTTGCGCGGCTCAAGGCTGCGCAGCCAGGAGCTGACTTCCTCGACCAGGCCCAGGCCCACGGTGTTGGAGGTGATCTTGCGTTCCAGGATCCAGTCCAGGGCCTCGGGGTTCGCAACGATGTCGGTCAGCAGGTTGTGCATTTCCAGCACATCAATATCCCGCTCGCGCATCTTGGTTACGAAGTCGAAATGGTCGCGCTTGGCCTGGGCCACCCACAACACGTCATCGAACAGCAGTTCATCGCAGTTATTAGGGGTCAGCCGTTGGTGGGCCAAACCTGGGGAGCACACCATGACTTTGCGCAGTTTGCCGGCTTCGGAATGAACGCCGTACTTAACTTTTTCCGTGGTCATTACAGATCCTCCAAGGAGCAACAATTACAGAGTCAGGAAGCCGTCGTAGAGGCCATAGGCAGCCACCAGGGCGCCAATGACTACCGCGGCGAAAATCAGCTTCTCGACGTTGGTGAAAATCGGTTTGCCCAGTTCATGCTTGGCCTTGGCGAACAGGATCACGCCGGGGGCATAGAGCAGGGCGGACAACAGCAGGTACTTGGTGCCGCCGGCGTAGAGCAGCCAGACCGCGTAGATCAGCGCAACCGCGCCGATGAACAGGTCTTTCCTGCGCTCCTTGAGGGCGTTTTCGTAGGTTTCGCCGCGTACCGCCAGCAGCAGGGCGTAGGCCGCCGACCACAGGTAAGGCACCAGGATCATCGAGGTGGCGAGGTAGATCAGCGACAGATAGGTACTGGCGGAAAACAGCGTGATCACCAGGAATATCTGGACCATGGCGTTGGTCAGCCACAGGGCGTTGGCCGGCACGTGGTTGGCGTTTTCGCGGCGCAAAAACTCCGGCATGGTGTGGTCCTTGGCGGCGGCGAACATGATCTCCGCACACAGCAGCACCCACGACAGCAACGCACCCAGCAACGAGATGATCAAGCCGACGCTGATCAGCACCGCACCCCAGTGGCCCACCACATGTTCCAGCACGGCGGCCATCGATGGGTTCTGCAACTTGGCCAATTCCGGTTGGGTCATGATGCCCAGGGACAGCACGTTCACCAGCATGAGGAACAACAGCACAGTGATAAAACCGATCACGGTGGCCTTGCCGACGTCGCTGCGTTTTTCGGCGCGTGCCGAGAAGATGCTCGCGCCTTCGATACCGATGAACACCCACACGGTGACCAGCATCATCTTGCGCACTTGGTTCATCACGCTGCCCAGGTCCGGGTTTTTCAGACCCCAGATGTCAGCGGTGAAGATGTCCAGTTTGAATGCGAACACGGCGATCAACACGAACAGCACCAGCGGCACCACTTTGGCGACGGTGGTCACCAGGTTGATGAACGCCGCTTCCTTGATCCCGCGTAGCACCAGAAAGTGCACGGCCCACAGCAACACCGACGCGCCGATTACCGCCGCAGGCGTATTGCCTTCGCCGAAGATCGGGAAGAAATAACCCAGGGTGCTGAACAGCAGTACGAAGTAACCGACGTTGCCCAGCCAGGCGCTGATCCAGTAACCCCAGGCAGACGAAAAGCCCATGTAGTCACCGAAGCCGGCCTTGGCGTAGGCGTAGACACCGCCGTCCAGATCAGGTTTGCGGTTGGCCAGGGTCTGGAAGACGAAGGCCAGGGTCAACATGCCCACGGCGGTAATTACCCAACCGATCAATACCGCGCCAACATCGGCACTGGCGGCCATGTTTTGCGGCAGAGAGAAGATCCCGCCGCCAATCATTGAGCCAACGACAAGTGCAACCAGTGCACCCAATCGAAGTTTTCCGGGAGATTCAGACATTGCATAACTCCAATGCAGGAGAAGAGAGACCACAGAATAATTCCGTGCGCTAATCAAACAGCTGACTCAGATCACTTCATTGGCACATTCCATTGTGAATTAATGACTTAAGGGGGAAAGCTGCGAGCAATACCTTCCCCCCGCAAAGTCTCGTTCCAGAGCGATTTCTGCGGTTTTGTTAATTATTTAGTTCGCGGTGTGGACGTTTGAAACTAGACCCTTTTACTGAATGCGCAAGTTTTTCCAAAAGGCGACAATAAATGACTGGAAAACGACAAAATAGTGGCCGTATTTAAATTCTAAATAAGCCTAAACTATACAAACTGTCATGCCGTTGGGTTATGAGCGTGACGGTTTTATCGCTGTCTTTAATAAACGCTAAACTCGCTGACTTAATGAGTTGAGTTCAGGGTTGTCAGCTCAATTTTTATTTAGGAGTCTGCATGTCTCAACCGGCCCAGAAACTACGGCTTGGCGCCCTGATTGCCCTGGTGGTGGGGTCGATGATCGGCGGCGGGATCTTCTCGCTGCCGCAGAACATGGCCGCGCGTGCGGAGGTGGGCGCGGTGTTGATCGGTTGGGCGATCACAGCCGTGGGCATGCTGACCCTGGCCTTTGTCTTCCAGACCCTGGCCAATCGCAAGCCTGAACTGGATTCCGGCGTGTATGCCTACGCCAAGGCCGGTTTCGGCGACTACATGGGCTTTTCGTCGGCCTGGGGCTACTGGATCAGCGCCTGGATGGGCAACGTCGGTTATTTCGTGCTGCTGTTCAGCACCCTGGGCTATTTTTTCCCGGTGTTCGGCCAAGGCAACACGCCCGTCGCCATCGGCTGCGCATCGTTGCTGCTATGGGCCGTGCACTTCCTGGTACTGCGCGGGATCCAGGAAGCCGCGTTCATCAACCAGGTCACCACCGTGGCCAAGCTGGTGCCGCTGTTGATGTTCGTGGTCATCGCCGCCGTGGCGTTCAAGGCCGATATCTTCACGGCTGACATCTGGGGCCTGGGCAAGCCGCAATTCGGCAGTGTCGTGGACCAGGTGCGCAACATGATGCTGGTCACGGTGTTTGTGTTTATCGGCATTGAAGGCGCCAGCGTGTATTCGGCGCGCGCCGAGAAGCGCGCGGACGTGGGGCGGGCCACCGTGATCGGTTTTCTCGGCGTACTGGCGCTGCTGGTGTTGGTCAACCTGCTGTCCCTCGGGATCATGAGCCAGCCGGAGCTGGCCCAACTGCAAAACCCGTCCCTGGCCGGTGTGCTCGAGCATATCGTCGGGCCCTGGGGCGCGTTGCTGATCAGTATCGGCCTGGCGGTTTCATTGCTGGGCGCCTTGTTGTCCTGGGCGTTGCTGTGTGCCGAAATCCTCTACGCCACCGCCCACGACAAGACCATGCCGGCCTTCCTCAAGAAGGAAAACGCCAACCAGGTGCCGGTCAACGCCCTATGGCTGACCAACGTAATGATCCAAGTCTTCCTGGTGATCACGCTGTTTTCCCACAGCACCTACACCACGCTGATTTACCTGGCGTCGTCGATGATCCTGGTGCCGTACCTGTGGTCGGCGGCGTATGCCGTGCTGTTGAGCGGGCGCGGTGAAACCTATGAAGGTGCGCACCGTCATCGCATCAAGGACCTGCTGGTGGGGTTGATCGCCCTGGGTTACGCGGTGTGGCTGCTTTACGCCGGGGGGCTGAAATACCTGCTGCTGTCGGCGCTGTTGTATGCGCCGGGCGTGATCCTGTTCGCCCTGGCCAAGCGCGAACAGGGCCAGCCGTTGTTTACCCACGTTGAGAAAGGCATTTTCAGCTGTGTGATCGCCGGTGCAGGGCTGGCGGCATATGGCTTGTACAGCGGGGTGTTGTCGTTGTGATGGGGTGACGGTACCGGGCTCATCGGGAGCAAGCCCCACATTCTGAATATGTTCACAAATCAAAGTGTGGGAGGGGAGCTTGCTCCCGATAGCGGCAGTACAGTCACCATTGAGGCCGGTGCGAGCCCAATTCTCCAGCCGGCAAATCCCATTGCAAGGGTGTGCCACTGATGATTACCGGCGGCAACAGCCTGTGGGCCTGGCCCCAAGCTGTCTGTTCCACCACCAAACCTTGATCCTCCAATTCTTCCGTCCGCAACCCAGGCTGCTCCGGCACTTGGCCTGCCTCCACGAGTAACTTCGCGGTGCGTGCCAATGACAACCGCGACGAGCCGCCACGACCCGATCTCAACCGTTCGCTCAAGGCCTGAATCGCACTGGCCGCCATCAGGTACCCGGTCGCATGATCCAGCGCCTGCAACGGCAGCGGCAGCGGTTTATCCGCGTGTTTCCAGAGCATGCCCGCCTCGGCGATCCCGCTGCTCATCTGCACCAGGCTGTCGAAGCCCCGGCGATTACGCCAAGGGCCGCTCCAGCCGTAGGCGTTGAGGCTGACGTCGATCAGGCCGGGCGCGATGTGTTGCAGTTCCGGGACGGTGTAGCCCAGCTGCTCCAGGGCGTCAGCGCGGTAACCGTGGAACAGGATGTCGGTGTCCTTGAGCAAGCGCTCGAAAATCAGCCGACCTTCGGACGTTTTCAGGTCCAGGCGTGCGCAGCGTTTGCCCAGGGTCATTTCCGGGACCACGCCGGGTTCGTTCCAGGTGGGGGAGTCGATGCGCAGCACATCCGCGCCGAGGCCGGCAAGAAAACGACTGGCCACCGGGCCGGCCAGCACACGGGTCAAATCCAGCACCTTGAGGCCGGCCAGCGGGCGTGCCACCGAGCCGTGCCAAGGTTTATCGGTGGTGGTTTCGAAAGTCTGGCGTTGGACCAAATCCTCGGCGTTCACCGCCAACCCTTGCGGGTGTTGCTGCCAGGCCTGCCATGCACGCATCTGCGCCGCGCAGCCACCTTGGTCGACAATCGCCTGTTCCAGTTCGGCGGCGTTCCACGCCGCGACCTTGCCGGCCATCTCGGCGCGGTCGGCGACCTTGCCCAGCACCCGCTCGGCGGCGGCGCGGTGATGAGGTGCGTTGGTATGCAGGCGAATCCAGCCATCGGCGCTGGCGTAGTCGCCGGCCACCGGGTCCCACAGTGGCGGCACTTGCCAGCCTATCGGGCGGATCGAGGAAGAAAACCAGAAAGAGGCGAGGCGTCGGTCCACGGTCACGCCGGGTAAGCGTCCGGTCATCTCCAGCACAAGCTGGGCGACGGCCTGCCCGGCGGCGCCGATGCTGGTACTGGCCAGTTCGGTGACAGCGTAGGTCGAGGGCAGGGCGCCAGCCTCGGTGAAGGTCAGCGGGGTGTGGGGTAGATCGAGTGCGGCTTGGATGGGAGTCAGCAGGTCAGTCATCAAAGGCCCTCCGTAAGAGAAGGGCCACTATAGAAGATCATCACACCGGCGTGGCAACCCCCGGCTTCAACGGCAGGTCGATACTGGCGATAAAACCACCGTCTGGATGATTGGCCAGGATCAGGCTGCCACCGTGGCGTTCGGCCGCGCGTCGGGCAATCGCCAGGCCCAGGCCGTGGCCTTGGGCCGTCTGGCCGGGCGCGCGGTAGAACGGTTCACCGAGTTGGTTCAGGTGTTCGGCTTCCACACCGGGGCCATGGTCGCGCACGCTGATCAGGATACGTTCGCCGTGGCGCTGTGCATGCAACTCGATCGGTTGCCCCGGCGGGTTGAAGCGTTGGGCATTGCGCAGCAGGTTATCCACAGCCCGTTCGATCATGGTCGGCCAGCCCTTCAGGTGCAGGTCGGGGTCGGTGCGCAGTTGCACCAGTTGGTCCGGAGCGCTGAGCTGTGCATCCTTTTGCAGGGTTTTGAGCAGGGGGATGAGGTCGACGTCTTCGGCGCTGGCATTGTCGGCATCGACGCGGGCCAGTACCAGGATTTCGCTGATCAGGGCTTCCAGACGGTCGCATTCGCGGGTCAGGCGTGGCCAGAGTTTCTCCCGTTCTTCGGCGCTGGCGCGTTCGGCCAGGGCCAGGGCGATGCGCAGGCGCGCAAGGGGCGAGCGCAGTTCGTGGGACACGTCGCGCAGTAACTGGCGCTGGCTGCCAATCAGGCTTTGCAGGCGCGCGCCCATGCGGTTGAAGTCGGTGGCCAGTACGCCGAACTCATCGCGGCGGTTAGCCAGTTGCGCCAGGCTGTTTTGCTGGTAGGTGGCCTGGCCGAGGTCATGCACGGCGCCGCGCAGGCGGCTTAGTGGGCGCGTGATGGACAAGGTGACGAACAGGCTGAACAAGGTCAGCACCACCAAGGCAATCGTCAGTGCGCTCAAGGGCCAGGTCAGGCTGCTGCGGTGCCACTCGTCCAGCTCCGGGTGCGGGATGCGGTAGATCAACAGGTACGTGTCGCCGGTCTTGTCGCTGGTGTACTCGGCGGTCAGGCGCCGCCAGGGCAGATGGCCTTCCTTGCTGTCGTTCTGCCGGGCTTCAAAGGCGGCGGCGCGGCGAGGGAAGGTGCCGCGCACTACCGGCTCACCGCTTTCGTTGAGCACTTGCACGTCGATGTGGTACTGGCGCTTGCGTTGTTGCAGCAGGTCTTGGGCCGCATCCTCGCCCTGGGCTTCGTAGAGTTGGGTCCACTCTTGCGCCAGGTTATTGAGACCGGGGTGGCGGCTGAGAATCCAGGCATCCTGGTTAAGCATGTGCCCAAGCAGGATCGACAACCCGGCAACCAAGGCGATGGCCAGCCAGAAACTGGCCAGGATGCGCCAGAACAATGAACGCACAGGAAACCCTCAAACAGGAAAAGCCCAGTGGCGGGGGCCACTGGGCTGGGAGCGCTAACGCGGGTGCATTATTGCGCTTTTTGCGGCTGTTGCGCTTTCCAGGCTTGGAATTCCTTCCATTCGGCACGACGCTGTTCTTGCTTCTTGACGATCTCGTCGAACTTCTTCTGTTGATCAGGCTTGAGCACGGCACGGATGTCGGCCTGGGTTTTCTGCTTGCCGGCGGCGATTTCATCCTGCATGGCTTTCTGGTCGGCGGCTGGCAGTTTGTCCAGGTACTTTTTGATCAGGTCTTTACGAGCGTGCCATTGGTCGCCCATCAGCTTGCCGATTTGCTCGCGCTGTTCGCGGCTCAGGTCCAGTTGGCTGAAGGGGCCGCCTTTGCCGCGCGGACCGTGTTCACCGCCGTGGCCCGGGCCACCCATCATGTGGCCTTCAGGGCCGCCCATCGGGCCTGGGCCTTCAGGCATTGCGGCCATGGCAACGGTCGGCAGGGCGGCGGCGAACATCAAAGCGATAAGGGTCTTGCGCATGGTGATTCTCCTGTCTCTATTCCGGTGAGTCCGGATGTGAGTAGATTACGGAGATCAAGGTCAGCCGCCGTCAGGAGAGGGTAAAGGTTTGGTAAGGGGGGGCGGCAGCTGCAAGTTTTTAGCTGCAAGCGGCAAGTAACAGCTTTTCACTTGCCGCTTGTAGCTTGCAACTTATAGCTGCCTCTAGAGGCTGTAATAGTAGCCCCGGCTACGCAACGCCACGATACGTGGCCGGCCATCCGGGTGCGGGCCGATCTTCTTGCGCAGGTTGCTGACGTGCATGTCCAGGCTGCGATCGTAAAGGGTCAGCTTGCGGCCCAGGGCGATCTGCGCCAGTTCCTGCTTGTCCAGCGGTTCGCCGGGCTGGCGCAATAACGCTTCCAGCAGGCGGCTTTCGGAGACGGTGAGGGTGAATTCCTGTTCATCGATGCTGACCACGCCACGCACCGGGCTGAAGCACAGGTCGCCCAGTTCCAGTTGGCTGGACACGGCGGTCGGGTGGCTGCGGCGTAGTACCGCGCGCAGGCGAGCGGTGAGTTCGCGAGGGTCGCAGGGCTTGGCCAAGTAGTCGTCGGCGCCCAGTTCCAGGCCGAGGATGCGGTCCAGTGGTTCGCCCCGCGCCGAGAGCATCAGCACCGGCAACTCCGGGTGGTCGTTGCGCAATTGCTTGAGCAGCTCCAGGCCGCTGCCGTCGGGCAGCATCACGTCGAGCACAACCGCTGCCGGGGCGCTGTCGGCCAAGGCCTTGCGCGCGCTCAAGCCATCGTGGCAGGCGCGCACCTGGAAGCCTTCCTGGCTCAGCCAACTGGTCAGCAGCTCGCAGAGCTCCTGGTCATCATCTATCAGTAACAGCTCGCTCATGACTCACTCAATTTAGCCATTGTCGACGGCGACGGTGCCCACCGCTGGCGAAGATCCCGCACAGCAAGGCGATCAGTGCGACGGCCCCACCGGTGACGAACCATTGTTGTTGCTCGGTCAGCCATCGGGTCAAGGCGACGCCCTGTGAATCTTTGAGTTGCTGGGCCAGGCGTTGGTTCTCTTGGCGAAGGCGACTCAATTGAGCGCTTTCGCGGGCAGCATCCGCGCTCTGCAGTTGCTTGCCCAGTTCTTCACGCTGCCGCTCGCTTTCTTTCAAGCGTTGCTGCAACTCGGTGATCTGGGCGCCGGCACTCAAGGACAGGGGCGTGGAACTGCCGGTGTTCGAGGGTTCTTCAGCGTGGGCCGTAGCCCCGATCATTAACACTGCCAACAGACACAACTGACGTAAGCGCATCGGAACTCCTGATTCCACACGAATATTCAGAATGTTGTCGGCAGGTTACCGAGAATAATGAGCAATTAGGAGTGCGCCGGCCTCAATAGGTTCGGCGCAGCCAGGATCAAGGCAGGACTTGTTTGAAGGGTTTGACCGCCACATCGGCGTAGACACCGGCTGCGACATAGGGATCGGCCTTGGCCCAGGCCTGGGCATCGGCCAGTGACGCAAACTCGGCGACGATCAGGCTACCGGTAAAACCGGCGTCGCCCGGGTCGTTGCTGTCCACGGCCGGGTGCGGGCCGGCCAGCACAATGCGGCCTTCGGCTTGCAGCACCTTCAGGCGCTCCACGTGAGCCGGGCGTACAGACAGGCGTTTTTCCAACGAGTTGGCAACATCGGTGGCAATGATGGCGTAGAGCATGTCAGTCCTCGGTTTTCGGCGTAGTAGGCTCGGTGTCACGCAGGTGGCGCGACAGGTAGATGCCCTGGGCGACCAGGAACAGCACGGTCATGCCCAGGCTGCCGAACACTTTGAAGTCGACCCAGTAGTCCTGGAAGGTAAACGCCACGAACAGGTTGGCGGCGCCGCAGAAGATGAAAAACGCGATCCAGGCCACGTTCAAGCGTGTCCACACCGGTTCCGGCAGGGTCAGCGCGTGGCCCATGATCCGCTTGATCAGCAGGCGATCACCGATGAAGTGGCTGCCGATGAACGCCAGGGCGAACAGCCAGTTCACCACCGGAGCTTTCCATTTAAGGAAGGTTTCGCTGTGGAAGGCCAGGGTCAGGCTGCCGAAGACCAGGCAGGCGACCAGGGTCAGCCACTGGCTTTTTTCCAGTTTGCGCTGGGAAATGAAGATGGCGCCGTAGACCACGACAGAGCTGATGATGAGCACGGCGGTGGCACTGTAGATGCCGCCGAAGGTCAGCTCATGGCCGGCCAGATCGATGACCCTGGGGTCGAGTTTGTAAACGATGAAAAACAGCAACAGCGGGATGAAGTCGATGAATTGTTTCACAGTAAGAGCCAGAAGCTGGATGTGGCGGCATAATAACAAACATCCTTGGTTGCGATAGCGCCAGCTGACTTGAGGTTACACACCCCCGTGAATGTTGATTTGCACTGCCACAGCACGGCCTCCGACGGCGCCCTGGCGCCTGCGGTACTGGTTGCGCGTGCGTTTGAAAAAGGCGTGCGAGTCCTCTCGTTGACCGACCACGACACCCTCGAAGGCCTCGACGAAGCGCGTACAACGGCCCACGCCCTGGGCATGCAGCTGGTCAACGGGGTGGAATTGTCCTGCACCTGGGGCGGCGCCACCATTCATGTGCTCGGCTACGGTTTCGATCAAAAAGCGCCGCCGCTGGTGGAGGCTATCGCGCAATTGCACGATGGCCGCTGGCTGCGGTCCGAAGAAATAAGCCGAAAACTCAGCCTCAAAGGCATGCCTGACGCGCTCGACGGCGCTCGCGCCATCCAGCAGGAGCTGGGCGACAGCGGCAACGCGCCGGCCCGTCCGCACTTTGCCGACTGGATGGTGCGGGAGGGTTTTGTCAAAGACCGCGCCGAAGCCTTTCGCAAATGGCTGGGCGCCGGCAAGTTGGGCGATGTGAAGCAACATTGGCCGACCCTTGAAGACACCGTCGAGACCCTGCGGGCCTCCGGGGCCTGGGTCAGCCTCGCGCATCCCTGGCATTACGATTTCACCCGCAGCAAGCGCCGCAAGCTGATTGGCGACTATATTGGAGCGGGCGGCCACGCGATTGAGGTGGTCAACGGGCATCAACCCGCTGAACAGGTCGGCAGCCTGGCGATCCTTGCCCGCGAATTTGGTCTGCTGGTCAGTGCCGGCAGTGATTTTCATGGCCCTGGCGGCTGGTCCGAGATCGGCGAGTACCGCGCGGTCCCGGAAGATTTGCCGCTGTTGTGGGGGAGATTCAAGCATGACCCCATTATTGCCACCGTCTGAACAGGTAGAACCCGTGAGTCAATTCTTCCAGATTCATCCGGAAAACCCCCAGGCGCGCCTGGTCAAGCAGGCCGTAGAGATCATTCGCGCTGGCGGCGTGGTGATCTATCCAACCGATTCGTCCTACGCCATCGGTTGCCAGATCGGCGACAAGGGCGCAGTCGAACGTGTAAGACGCTTGCGTCAGCTGGATGACAAGCACAACTTCGCGCTGATCTGTAGCGACCTGTCCCAGCTGGGCCTGTTCGCCAAGGTCGACACCGGCACCTTCCGCTTGCTCAAGGCCCACACCCCAGGGCCCTACACCTTTATCCTCAACGCCACGCGTGAAGTGCCGCGCCTGCTGCTGCACCCGAAAAAGCGCACCATCGGCCTGCGGGTGCCGGAGCATCCCATCGCCCTGGCGCTGCTGGCCGAGCTGGGTGAGCCGTTGATGAGCGTGTCGTTGATCATGCCCGGGGAAACCGAGCCGCTCTACGATCCTTACGAAATGAGGCGCCTGCTGGAAAAACATGTCGACCTGATCATCGATGGTGGCTACGGCGGCAACAAGGCGTCCACCGTGATCAACCTGGCCGACGGCGAACCTGAAGTGATTCGTGTCGGTTGCGGCGATCCTGCGCCCTTTATGGCCGAGGCCTGAATGTCAGCTGTGGAAACCGTCGACAGCCAGGCGGGCGCCCAGCAGGAGCTGCCGTTTGCCATGGTGTACGGCCAGGCGGTGCTGGAAATGCCGCTGGACCTGTACATTCCGCCGGACGCCCTGGAAGTCTTTCTTGAGGCTTTCGAGGGGCCGTTGGACTTGCTGCTGTACCTGATCCGCAAACAAAACATCAACATCCTCGACATCCCGGTGGCGGAAATCACCCGCCAGTACATGGGCTATGTCGAGTTGATGCAGTCGGTACGCCTGGAACTGGCTGCCGAGTACCTGGTGATGGCCGCCATGCTTGCCGAGATCAAGTCGCGCATGCTGCTGCCGCGCGCGGAGACGGTCGAGGCCGAAGAGGACGACCCGCGCGCCGAACTGATCCGCCGCCTGCAAGAGTACGAACGCTTCAAGGCCGCCGCCGAAGGCATCGACGGCCTGAGCCGCGTGGGCCGCGACGTGGTGGTCCCCAAGCTCGACGCCCCCGAAGCCCGGGCGCGCAAGCTGCTGCCGGACGTGAGCCTGGAAGAGTTGCTGATGTCCATGGCCGAGGTGCTGCGCCGGGGCGATATGTTCGAACACCACCAGGTCAGCCGCGAGGCCCTGTCCACCCGCGAGCGCATGAGCGATGTGCTCGAACGTCTCAAAGGCGGTGGTTTTGTGCCATTTGTCGAGCTCTTTACGCAGGAAGAAGGGCGCCTGGGGGTGGTGGTGACCTTTATGGCGGTCCTCGAACTGGTCAAGGAGTCCTTGGTCGAGCTGGTCCAGAATGAGCCTTTTGCGGCTATCCACGTGCGGGCGCGAGCCGAATAAAGAGCTGAATCGATGAATTTGACTGAACCCCGCGAACTGGCCCCGTTGCTGGAGGCCTTTCTCCTGGCCTCGGGTAAACCGCAATCCCTGGAGCGCCTGTTCGAACTGTTTGAAGAAGCCGAGCGCCCTGAACCGCCGGTGTTCAAGAAGGCGCTGGAAATCCTGCGCAAATCCTGCGACGGCCGCGCCTTTGAACTGCGCGAGGTCGCGTCGGGTTATCGCCTGCAGATCCGTGAGAAGTTTTCCCCGTGGGTCGGGCGCCTCTGGGAAGAGCGCCCGCAGCGCTATTCACGGGCGATGCTGGAAACCATGGCGCTGATTGCCTATCGCCAGCCGATTACCCGCGGTGAAATCGAAGACGTGCGGGGCGTGGCGGTCAACAGCCATATCGTCAAGACGCTGCTGGAGCGTGAGTGGATCCGCATCGTCGGCTACCGCGACGTGCCCGGCAAACCCGCGATGTTCGCCACCACCAAGGTGTTCCTCGACCATTTCAACCTGAAAAACCTCGACGACCTGCCGCCCCTGGCCGAATTGCGCGAGATGGAAGCCGAGCCGGTCCTCGACTTCGACGACGCCCCAGTCCCGGAGAGCTTGCAGGAGCTGGCCGACGCCACGGCCGAGCCGGAAGAACCGAAGGACGAAACCAGTTTCCACACGTTGTTGCTGGAACTGGACGAAATGGAACAGGGCATCAAGACCGACTTTGACGACTTGTTGCGTGATGGTGCGGTCGAGCCTGACACCCAGGTGAGCGTTGAACCTGAGCCTGAGGCCGAAGCCGAAGAAGATGTCCTGGGCGTGGCCGAAGCCCGGGAAAAACTCCTGGCCGCCGTCGCCGCCCTCGAACAGCCGCCGCTGAGCGACGAGGAAGACGAAGCCAGGGCATTGGCCGAAGCCATCGAGAACGAGCGCCGCCAGTTAGAAGACTGACGCAACCCAATGTGGGAGGGGGCAAGTCGAATCGTCGCACCGCCCCTCCCACAAGGGTTCAGTGGCGCCCTGGGCACCACCGGTCGGCGGAAAAACCACTGACCTGGCGCTTATCGACTAGTCTCTGATGCGCAACCGGCGCCATGCGCGTATGATTCGCGACCCTTTGCCGACCTATTCGGCCAAAGCCCAGCTTTCAACACTCTTCAGGCCACGCCTGAATCGACCCACCGGGAGGTGCTTAAGATGAACGACAAAGACCAGAACGACAGCCAGGAAATCGGCCCTGCAGGCGAAAAGCTGCAAAAGGTGCTGGCGCGTATCGGCGTGGGCTCGCGCCGCGACGTCGAAGCCTGGATCACCCAGAAGCGCATCAAGGTCAACGGCGTCGAGGCCACCCTGGGCCAGCGCGTCGACCTGCACGACGCAATCACCATTGATGGCAAGGTCATCAAGCGTGAAGAGGCCGCCGAATCGGTGCGCCGCGTGATCATGTACAACAAACCCGATGGCGAGATCTGCACCCGTGACGACCCGGAAGGCCGCCCGACCGTGTTCAATCGCCTGCCGCGGCCAAAAGAAGGCCGTTGGATCAACATTGGCCGACTCGACATCAACACCACCGGCCTGCTGCTGTTCACCACCGACGGTGAACTGGCCAACCGCCTGATGCACCCGTCCTACGAGATGGACCGCGAATACGCCGTGCGTGTGCGTGGTGAAGTCGATGACGAGATGATCGAACGCCTCAAGGCCGGTGTCGTGCTGGAAGACGGCCCGGCCAAGTTCACCGACATCAAGCAGGCGCCGGGCGGTGAAGGTTTCAACCACTGGTACCACTGCGTGGTGATGGAAGGCCGTAACCGTGAAGTGCGTCGCCTGTGGGAGTCCCAGGGCTTGGTGGTCAGCCGCCTGAAGCGCGTGCGTTTTGGCCCGGTGTTCCTCAACTCCGACCTGCCGATGGGCCGCTGGCGCGAAATGAGCCAGTACGAAGTCGACATCCTCAGCGCCGAAGTCGGCCTGACGCCGGTCGCCATGCCGCAGATGAACGCCAAGAGCAAAGACAAGCTCGATCGTATGCAGCGTAAGTCGTCGCGCCCTGTGGCCCGTACCGAACGCGTTGCCCGCACCCTGCGCCCGGCGCTGGATGCACCGGCTACCGGCGGGCGTATCTCGCGTCAACCGCACATCGAAGGCGAGCGTCGCCCAACCGCGCCATCGCGTCAGGAAGGCGAGCGTGCTCCACGCACCCCACGCCCAGCCGGTCGTGGCGAAGCGCCAAGCGGTGGTCGCAGCAACCGTGGTGACGCCGGTCGCGGTGCTCCGGCATCCGATCGCCCGGCCGACAGCGCCAACACCAAGCGCCCAGCCAAGCCCGCGCCGAAAAAGCGCCCAGGCTTGAAGTTGGTTGCGGATGAGCCATCGGGCAAGCGCCGTGGCGCACCGGCCGGTTCGGGTCAGCGTCCAGGCTTCGGTCGCAAGAAGCCTTAAGAGCAGCGGTAAGTTTTTAGCTGCAAGCTGTAAGAAAAAGCGCGAGCCCTCACAGGCTGGCGCTTTTTTTTGCTTGAGGCTTGTAGTTTGCGGCTTATAGCTGGCCCTAGAACGCAAATCTCCCATCAAACACCGGTTTGTCATCCAACGCCAACACCCCGCTGGCAAAGATCAGGTCCAGGTGATGACTGCCTTTCTGCCCGCCACCCAAGCCCAGGTGCAAGCCGCAATGGCGCTCCTCGAACCCGGCATTACGCGCATACAGGTCCTTCACCCCTTCATTGGTGCCAATCCCCAGCTCCTCCACCCGGCGGTTGGACGGGTTGGCATTCAGGTATTTGTTGAAGTCATCGGCCAGCCCCGGCACGTCACTGGCCACGCTGCAGATGGTCGAGTTTTCGATCCACAGTTCCAGCGGTGATTGCAGCACGCCGTACTTGCGTGCGAAGGGGATAGTGCTGAGAAAGGTGCCGACAAACCGCACCTGGCCATTGATGGCCTCGCTGTGGGTGGCGATTTCGCCGGGGGCCAGGTCGTGGTTGCCGATGCCGTTGATATTGGTCCACTTCTTGATGCTGCTCATGGGCGCCTGCAGGCGTGAGCCGTGCTTGTCGGTAAAGCTCAGCACTGTGGCTTGGGACATGCGCCGGATCAGCGTGGCATTGAGGTCGGCGATGCGCTGCGGCTCGACGCTGAAGGTGTCGTAAAAATAGTCGCCGTAATCCTTGAATAGCAGCGATTTCTTCCAGTGTTCGGCCATCACACCTTGCAGGGCACGGATAAAGTCCGGGCCTTCGGCGCGCGGGTTGGGCAAGGTGGAGGAATCGTAGAGAAACAGGTACAGGTCGCAGGCTTCGATGGCCTGGGCCAGGCTGTCGCTGTCGGCCAGGTCCAGGCGCTGTACCTGGAAGTTGAAACGGGCGGCGCTGCTCTGGGTGATCGCCTGGGCGATGGCGTCGTAGCGCTCGGTGTGGCCCAGCAGCACGGTGGGGCAGTTCAGTCCGCCGAGGGCCGGGTGGTGCGCGAGGTAGTAGAGAAAGTGTTCAACGGCGCGGGCCTTGTCCATGACGTATGTCCTTGTGTGCCTTGGGTAAGGAGGCAGGTGCCGTGCACAGCACCTGCCGAATACGTGCCGGGTGTCAGAAAGGCCACATCGCCGTGCCGAAAGGCACAACGGCATCGGCTTGCATCATTTCAACGGCGGCCTCGTGGGTCGGCGCTTCAAACCAATCGTCGAGTTGCAGTTCGGTTTCCAGGTCGTTTTCCAGTGTTTGCATGGTGTATCTCCTAGAGGACGTTGTTTGAGAACGGCTTGCCAGCGGGCTTCGCTGGGCAAGTGAAAGAACCTAGGTGAGAGTGTTTCGGAATGCAAAAATTTTATTGACACGGTCTCATTTGGATTTTTTCTTCTGTTTTTTCGCCGGCCTTTTTTCTTCAGGAAATACAGCCCATTGGCATCGCTGATATTGATAATTTTTCCTACCGACAATTTTCCAGAAACTTACAGCTGTAACGCCGATTTTCCATGCTGTAACGATTAATTTACGTGTAGCTCGCGGCATGATTGGCCTCTTTACCGCTGTAAGGAATACCTGACAGATCGTCGCACGCGCTCTGCGGGTACGGCTGCAAGCTGTCGAGCGGTGTACAATGCGCCGCGTTTTACTGTGACCCCCTTGCGTAACCACGCAAAAGGCCAAGACCTCAGGGTTTACCCACCCTGATCACTCCGCCTGGCCACGAGCCCGGCGGGTTCGATTTCGTCACAGATAAAAACAAACAGGTGACGCATGACCGTTAGAAAGACGCTGTACTCCTGGTGCCTGCGCTGGGGTTTGAGCGGCGCTGCTTGAGTCGGTAATTCAAGGCAGCAACCTGCATTCAACATCATCAAACCTTGCGTGAGACCCTTTTCATGAGTGAACCCCATTCCTCTTCAGGCGAGCTGAAACGCGGCCTGAAAAATCGGCATATCCAGTTGATCGCTCTCGGTGGCGCTATCGGCACCGGCCTGTTCCTGGGCTCGGCCGGCGTGCTCAAATCCGCCGGCCCGTCGATGATCCTGGGTTATGCCATCTGCGGCTTCATTGCCTTCATGATCATGCGCCAGCTCGGCGAAATGATCGTCGAAGAGCCGGTCGCCGGTTCCTTCAGCCACTTTGCCCACAAGTACTGGGGCGGTTTCGCCGGCTTCCTGTCGGGCTGGAACTGCTGGATCCTGTACATCCTGGTGGGGATGTCCGAGCTGACGGCCGTCGGCAAGTACGTGCACTACTGGTGGCCGGAGATCCCAACCTGGGTCTCGGCGGCGGCGTTCTTCGTGTTGATCAACCTGATCAACCTGGCCAACGTCAAAGTCTTTGGTGAAACGGAGTTCTGGTTCGCCATCATCAAGGTGGTGGCCATCGTCGGCATGATCGCCCTGGGCAGCTACCTGCTGGTCAGTGGCAGCGGCGGCCCGCAAGCCTCGGTGAGCAACCTGTGGGAGCACGGCGGCTTCTTCCCCCATGGCGTGGGCGGCTTGGTGATGGCCATGGCGATCATCATGTTCTCCTTTGGTGGCCTGGAAATGCTCGGCTTCACCGCCGCCGAAGCCGACCAGCCACGCACCGTGATCCCCAAGGCGATCAACCAGGTGATCTACCGCATCCTGATCTTCTACATCGGCGCCCTGGTCGTGCTGTTGTCGCTGACGCCATGGGACAGCCTGCTGGCCACCCTCAACGCCTCCGGCGATGCCTACAGCGGCAGCCCGTTCGTGCAGGTGTTCTCGATGCTGGGCAGCAACACCGCTGCACATATCCTCAACTTCGTGGTGTTGACGGCAGCGTTGTCGGTGTACAACAGCGGCACCTACTGCAACAGCCGCATGCTGCTGGGCATGGCCGAGCAGGGTGATGCGCCCAAGGCGCTGGCCAAGATCGACAAGCGCGGCGTGCCAGTGCGTTCGATCCTCGCCTCGGCGGCGGTCACGCTGGTGGCGGTGCTGATGAACTACTTCATTCCGCAACACGCCCTGGAACTGCTGATGTCCCTGGTCGTGGCCACGTTGGTGATCAACTGGGCGATGATCAGCTTCTCCCACTTCAAGTTCCGCCAGCACATGAACCGCACCGGCCAGGTGCCGCTGTTCAAGGCGCTGTGGTACCCGTACGGCAACTATGTGTGCCTGGCGTTCGTGGTGTTTATCCTGGTGATCATGCTGATGATTCCGGGGATCCGGGTGTCGGTTTATGCGATCCCGGTGTGGGTGGCGTTTATGGCGGTGTGTTACTGGGCCAAGAACAAGCGCAGTGCTGAAGCCGCGTTGAGTGCGGCGAATACCGCGTTGAAGTAAACAGCCTCGCATCAACACAAAGCCCTGCGCCTTGTTGATCCCCGGTCGGGACACAGGGTGAGGGCTTTCAGTCTGTGTTCAGTTCAATACCGCACACCGGATCACCGACTTTTTGAAATAACACCATTCATATAGTGATTTAAATCGCGCAGGTCATTGATGCTCCAAGCGTGCGGCGATAGCTTTACACCGTTCTCTTTCAGCGTTTTTGGAATCAGGTTTCCATTGGGGCGAAGTATTACCGAAGACACAATAACGCCTGGATAATCAGTGAGCCGTCTTTTAAAGGCGGAAGTTGTAAGGTCCGGCGTGGGAGGATTGCTTTTATTCGCCAAAGGCCCTGTTGCCTTGAGATCTGCGCCGTGACACATGGCACATCGTTGTGAATAGAGATTCTTCCCATTGGCATTATCCGCAAAAGCGGGTGCAGCTTGAATGAGCGCTGAAAGCCCTAACAAAGCGAAGAACAGTATTTTAGAGGAAACAGTCAGCGAAGGCGTATTTATAACAGCGGTATGAAGCATGCTAATCCCTTGAGCATTTATAATTTTACGGGTGCACTGCGTACGGTATTTACTTGTGGCCGGCACTTTCGTGGTTGCTTTAGATGATGTCAATGCCGCATCGACTTGAGCGGGGCTGACTTGTCGGGGGGCGGGTTGCGCCTCAATGATGCCAAATTGTTCAAAGGTGCGGTGATTTCCAAAGCCCAGGCGTTGGTGTTGTTGTCTGAGCTGGGCTTGTCTGTTGCTTGAGGTTTTATGATGTTCTTAGGGCAGCGTGCCCGCTTATCACTGCTTTGCATTTATCACCGCAATTCAGAAAACGACTACAGAAAAAAATGCTTTACCTGCATTCACTCAACATTGAGATTTCATCTGTTCTTAATGAGGAGTTCGTCATGATCGGAGTGCCACACTCAGCGCAACAGACTTTTAATACGCCGATGTTTCCCTCAAGCGTCCCTCAGCGCAATAAAGTCACCGAAAACAGGCAGATAGAGGCCAACGTGGGACGGCTCGCCAGTGAAAGCCCAGCAGCCCATAAAACAATTGATGGTTTGCTTGCCAGCTTGATCAAACTGTCTGCGTTGGTCGAGGGTAATGAGCTCAGGGCCACGGTCAACTTGTTGAGCAGTTACTCTTCGGATCAGCCCCGCTTTGGCGTGATCGGTCAGTTGGGCTCCGGCGGTTTCAACCGTATCCTTGATGAAGCGCGGCAGGGAGGCTCACGTGCTCACCGCTCGGGTGAGGAACCGCTGACATTGCGAGAAAAGGCCACTGCTTTTTTCAACCTAAGCAACTCGGCTTACTTTCGAGAAACCCTGGAGCGCGTTCACGGCTCAAGTGAACTGAAAAAGCGTGTCGCGGAGATTGTTGATGTGCCTTATTTGGAATCCAAGCAATTCGGACCTGCCCGCGGCAGTACTAAAGAGCGTCAATTGCCGGAGCAACTGGCGCTTTATACGTTCAATAATGAAAATACTCAGGATGCCTCGCAGAATCCGCATCTTTATGAATCCACCAAGGATGTAAACGGGCGGGCAGTGCTGAGCAATCCAGCAAAGGCCGGCGCCAGTCTGACCAGAGTACAGAACGACTTCCGTGAAGCTGCTCCGCAGGGCAGCAACGTCTGGGTGTCGGCCGCCGACCTGAAAGCCGACAACCGGTTGAGTTCACGGGAACTTGATTTTGCGCGCCTTAACCCACGCAACCGTGTGGATCGAGATGACGGACAATTTGGCGACCAAGGACCGATCAAAAGCCAGGCGTCCCTGCCGTTGGAGCATACCGTAATCCCCCGGGGTAACGGCTTCGCCGTCTGGCGAGTCAAGCAAGGCACTGGCTTTGCCAAGGACGCGGCGGTGCAGCAAAAACCTGTCGTAGCGGGCCCGTCAGGAACCACCGACCGCTTTATGACGGCTGCCCGGTTGTTGGGCATTGGGCTAGTCAATACGTTGGGGCTTAACCAGCCAAAGGCTGGCGAGTCGAGTGAGCAGGCCGATGTGAGGGCCCAGCGGGAAATGAAAGAGTTGGTACGTTGGATGGCCACTGGTTACCTGGTGGATGACAATCATCACTCCATGGTTGAGGTCAACCTGGGGGCCGCTAACCACGGCCTCCCTGCACAGTGGGGGGATTCGCTCTATCGAGAGCTGTTCTTCGCCCCGATCGCAGCCCACGATTTCACGATTTCCAATTCAGAGGTTATGAATGCTCTGAACAAGCAGCCGTCAGTGAGCACTCATTATGAAAAATTCCGCCATGACTTGCAGGGTGGCGGTCGAGCCAAGGTCATGCCGGACGGGCGGATCATTTGATATCAGGCGCTATGGGCGCCGTAGTTTGCTGAATGTGCTCATCGTAGATTCCGGTTTACGGCGAGGGCCTTGTTTTGTTCGAGTATGCTGACCGCTCTGAACAACGGACCTGTCCCAATGCTGGTAATTTCCAACAACGTGCACCTGCCCGACGCCGAAATCGAGCTGACCGCCATCCGCGCCCAGGGCGCCGGTGGGCAGAACGTCAACAAGGTGTCGAGTGCGGTGCACCTGCGGTTTGATATTCCGGCGTCGTCGCTGCCGGCATTCTACAAGGAGCGACTGCTGGCGCTGCGTGACAGTCGTATCACCAGCGAAGGCGTGCTGGTGCTCAAGGCCCAGCAGTACCGGACCCAGGAACAGAACCGCGCGGATGCGCTGGAACGTCTGGTGGAGCTGATCCTCAGCGCCACCAAGGTCGAGAAGAAGCGCCGCCCGACCAAGCCGACCCTGGGCTCGAAAAAGCGCCGCCTGGAATCCAAGACCAAGCGTGGCAGCATCAAGGCCGGGCGCGGCAAGGTCGACTTCTAAGCGTCGCGCGCTTCGCGGGCCTTGGGCGCTTGCCGGTACAGGTAGACACTCAGCAGCAAACCACCGAGGGCGGCGAGGGCGGCAAACAGGAAGATTGACGCAAAGCCGAAACCTGCCGCGACTGCCCCGGCCAACGGCCCGGTAATCCCCAGCGACAGGTCGATAAACAGCGAGTAAGCCCCCACCGCCGAACCACGACTGGACGCGGGCACCAGGTTGACCGCCTCCACCCCCAGCGCCGGAAATACCAGGGAAAAGCCGAAACCGCTCAACGCCGCGCCGGCCAGGGCCAGGTTGGCATCCGGTGCCAACCACAACAGCAGCAGGCCGAGGATCTCCACCGACAGGCAGGCGATTGCCACGCGAAAGCCGCCGATGCGGTTGATCAAATTGCCGAACAACAGGCGCGCACCGATAAAGCTGGCGCCGAACAGGCTCAATGCCCATACCGCGTTATCCCAATGCTGGGTGGTGTAATAGAGGGTGATAAAGGTGGCGATGGTGCCAAAGCCGATGGAACCCAGGGCCAGCGCGCAGCCGTGGGGCAGGACCCGGCCCAGTACATTCATGAAGGGCAGGCGCACGCCGGCTACGATGGGGGCGGCCACTTTGTTCCAGGCCAGCAACACACCGACTACCGCCAGCAGGATAATGCTGACGCCCATGCTCCACAGTCCGAAATGCCTCACCAGCAGCACGCCCAATGGCGCGCCGACGGCCAGTGCGCCGTAACTGGCAATGCCGTTCCACGAGATGACCTTGGCGGTATTGGCCGCGCCCACCCGGCCGATGCCCCAGCCGATGGCGCCTGAACCCACCAGGCTTTCCGCGCTGCCCAGCACCAATCGGCCGATGAGCAGGCTGGCCAGGCTGACGGCCGGCACGCTTGATAACCACGCCGCAAGCAACATGAACACGCCACTCAAGCCGCAGCCCGCCAGGCCGATCAGCACCGCGCGCTTGCTGCCCAGGTTATCGATGATTTTGCCTGCATACGGACGGCTCAACAGCGTGGCCAGGTATTGCACGCTGATCACCAGCCCGGCGATCACCGCGCCATAGCCCAGTTCGCTGTGGACATAGCCTGGCAATACGGCCAGGGGAATGCCGATATTCAGGTAGCCGATAAAAGTGAACAACACGATGGAAACAACTTGCAGCGTGACCGCCATGGGGCGCTGGGTATCTGGCATGGGGAAGGGTCCACTGTCGCAGCAGGTAAAGATAGGCTGCTAATGATACCGGGGCTTGAGCCTGCGCAGGGCGGTAAAACGCAAAAACGTCAGATCAAAGACGTCAGGCTTGAGTGGGGGCGAGTAACTGGGTGGTGACCAGGGCGGCCAAGGCGTTTTCCTGGGTGCCGAAGCGCTTGAGCAACAGGGCTTGTTTATCCGCGCTGAGGCGGTTCCACACTTCGACCATCTGCAGGGCGGTGTCGAGTACGGCGGTGTCCGGGAGGGTGTCTGTCATGGCGGGTACCTCGGGTGATTCAGGCAGTGTGGAAAGCGTTCAAAGGTACGCTTTCCACACGGTCTGGTACGGCGTCAGTCCTGGCGTTTGCTGTCGACTGGTTTTGCTTGTTTGGCCTCAGGCTGCTTATCGCGGGCCTGCTGCGGTGTTGGCTGCTCTGTAGGGTGCAGGCTTGGGAAGGGGAGATTAGGTATCTCGTGCATCGTCGTCGCTCCTCGCAAAGTCTGTTTTTTCAATCGCAGGTGATTCCGCGCTCTCAAAAAGCCTTGGCAGGATACAGCACTGTAAATGACAAAAAGACTTTTATATCGCCGGGTGTACGAACCTTTTATCATTTTCACGCAAGTGACAAGAGGTCACACCGTTCAGAACGGAACCTTGCCCAGGATCATGTCGCGGTACATCACAAAATCCCCCAGCAGGCTGTAGAACGGGTGCTGGAAGGTCGCCGGGCGGTTCTTTTCGAAGAAGAAGTGCCCGATCCAGGCAAAGCTGTAACCGGCAATCGGCACGGCCAACAACAGGCCCAGCGAACCTCTGCCGATGGCATAGGCCAGGATGCCGATCACCAGGGTGGTGCCGATAAAGTGCAGGCGCCGGCAGGTGCTGTTGCCGTGCTCGGTCAGGTAATAAGGGTAAAACTCAGCAAAGCTGTTGAATCGCTTGAGGTTTTCCACTGCGGCCGGCCCTTTGATTGTTGTGCCGCCCAACAGATGTTCGGCGGGGAGCTTATTTGAGTCTAGAGTGATCAGTGGTAACAGCCAGTGACAATAGATGCCACTTTAGTATCCTTGGCTTTCCTGGCTGCCGTTTTGAGCCTGCTTTATTAAGAAGACGCCATGAGCGAACGAACAACTTCTGCAAGCTGGGCCATGGGGATAGTCAAGGCACTGGAAATGGACGGTCTGGATTGCCGCGCCTTGTTCAAGCAGCTGGGCCTGGACTACGCAGCTCTAAGTGACCCCGATGCGCGGTTCCCGCAAGACTCCATGACCCGTCTGTGGCAGCGCGCGGTCGAGTTGTCGGGCAACCCGGCGATTGGCCTGAACATGGGCAAAGTGGTGCGCCCGGCGTCGTTTCATGTGGCCGGTTACGCCTTGATGTCCAGCAATACCCTGGCCGAAGGCTTTATGCGCCTGGTGCGTTACCAACGGATCATCGCCGAAAGCGCCGACTTGAGCTTCCGACTATTACCTGAAGGCTATGCGCTGATTCTGACGGTGCATGGCGATCATCTTCCGCCGACCCGACAAAGCGCCGAAGCTTCCCTGGCCTGTGCATTGGCGCTGTGCGGCTGGCTCACCGGCCGTACCCTGCAACCACGCAAGGTGCTGTTGCAGGGCGATCAGCCGGAAGATCAGGCCCCTTATAAACACGCGTTCCATGCCCCGCTGGAGTTCAATGCGCCGTATGACGCACTGATCTTCGAGCGCGCCGACATGGACGCGCCGTTGCCCACGGCCAACGAGGCCATGGCGCTGTTGCACGATCGATTTGCCGGTGAGTACCTGGCGCGGTTCTCCGAAAGCCGTGTGACCCACAAGGCGCGGCAGGTGCTGTGCCGACTGCTGCCCCAGGGCGAACCCAAGCGCGAAGTGGTGGCCCAGACCCTGCACCTGTCCCAGCGCACCTTGCAGCGGCGTTTGCAGGAAGAAGGCACCAGTTTCCAGACCCTGCTCGACGACACCCGCCGCGAACTGGCCGAGCAATACCTGGCGCAGCCGAGCATGACCCTGTTGGAGATTGCCTACCTGTTGGGCTTTGCCGACCCGAGCAACTTCTTTCGCGCGTTTCGCCGCTGGTTCGATGCCACGCCCGGCGAATACCGGGCGCGGTTGCAGGATGCGTCGACGGTCAGTGACGCCAGAACGCAGGAATGCACAGAACAAAGACTGTGATGATTTCCAGTCGGCCCAACAGCATGCCCAGCGACAGGATCCACTTGGCCGCATCCGGCAGGCTGGCGAAGTTGCCGGCCGGGCCAATGGTTTCCCCCAGGCCCGGGCCGACGCCGGACACGGTGCTGGCGGCGCCGGTAAGTGCGGTCATCCAGTCCAGGCCCAGCAGCGACAAGGCCAGGGCGATGGCGCAGATGGTAATGGCGAAGAAAAACGAAAAGGTCAGGATCGAACGCACGATTTCTTCGTCGAGGCGATGGCCGTTGTACTTCTGCTTGATCACCGCGCGCGGGTGAATCAGCTGGTTCAAGTTGGCCTTGAGCAGGATATAGGCGACCTGGAAACGGAAGATCTTGATCCCGCCCGCCGTGGAGCCCGAACAGCCACCGATGAAGCCCAGGTAGAAGAACAGCATCAGTGAGAAATTGCCCCACAGGCTGTAGTCCCCCAGTGCAAAACCGGTGGTGGTTACTACTGATGTGACGTTCAACGCTACGTGGCGCAGGGCATCCAGCCAATGCAGGTTGGTGGTCCACCAGTACCAGGTGCCGAGCACCAGCCAGGTCACCAGCAACAAACCGAGTAAGCCCTGTACTTGCTGATCCTTGATCAATGCCTTGCGATTGCCGCGCAAGGTGGCGACGTACAGGGTGAACGGCAGGCTGCCGAGGATCATCACCACCACCGCCACCCAGTGCACCGCCGGTTGTTTCCAGTGCGCCAGGGATTCGTCGGAGGTGGAGAACCCTCCGGTGGAAATCGCCGACATTGCGTGGTTGATCGCATCGAACAGGCCCATGCCGGCCCACCAGAATGCCAGGCTGCCGAGGATGGTGATGCCGACATAGGCCGCCACGATCAGCCGCGCCACCATGTGCGAGCGGGGCATGACTTTTTCCGAGCGGTCCGAGGATTCGGTCTGGAACAGGCGCATGCCACCGATGCGCAGCAGCGGCAGGATCGCCACCGCCATGCCGATAAAGCCGATGCCACCGAGCCAGTGCAGCAGCGAGCGCCACATCAAAATGCCGGGTGACAGGGTGTCCAGGCCGCTCAGCACCGTGGAACCGGTCGCGGTGATGCCGGACATGCTTTCGAAAAACGAGTCGGTGTAGCTGATGTGCTGGGTCAGCAGGAACGGCAGCGCGGCGAACACGCACACCACCACCCAACTGCTGACCGTGAGCAGGTACATGTCTCGCGGACGCAGGTGCACGTGTTCGGGGCGGCCGGGAATCACCAGGGCGAGCCCGGCGACAAAGGTGATCAGGCTGGCCCAGAGGAACGACGGCAGGTCGCTGGTGCGTTCGAAAATCACCAGGGTGGCCATGGGCACGACCATGGCGATCGCGAGTGTGATCAGGAAGATGCCGATGATGAAACCGATGATGCGTAGGGTCGGCAACGCCATGAAGTGAGCTCGAAATGGGCAGAGGCGCCATTCTACCTGGGGTGCAGGGTATGTAAACCGGGCTTTGAAAGCGACGCAAATCAAATGTGGGAGGGGGCTTGCTCCCGATGGCGGTGGGTCAGCAGATACTTTCTTCACTGACAGACCGCCATCGGGAGCAAGTCCCCTCCCACATGGGTTCCGGGGGGTAAAAAAAAGGCGACCCGAAGGTCGCCTCATTCAACTCGGCACTGATCAGAACTCGTGATCAGCGTTATCCGGGTTCAGGTCGCTGATGCCCAGCTTGCCTGCCGCGGCTTCGATCGAACCGGTCTGCTTGACCAGCGAAGCAATGGCGTCGCGCACGATCTGGTTGCCCGCGTCGTTACCGGCCGCGATCAGCTGGTCGTAGTGCTCACCCTTGTTGGCGTGATCAACCATGACCTGGATCTTCGCTTCGGTCGCCGCCAGGTCCGCTTTCAGCGCGGTATCGGCAGCCGGGTCGGCCTTGGCCACCAGGGACGACAGGCTGGCGCCGGTCATTTTGGTGCCGTCGACGCGGGTGTACTCGCCCAGGTAGACGTTACGGATGCCCTTGGCGTCGTAGAAGTGCGAGTAGTGGGTGTTGTCGCTGAAGCAGTCCTGCTCGTCTTCCGGCGAGTTGGCTTCCAGGGAAACCTTCATGCGCTCACCGGCCAGCTCGCCCAAGGACAGGCTGCCCATGCCGAACAGCATTTTGCGCAGGCCGTCGGTGGCAGGTTCTGCCTCGAGGGTGGCGCGGTAGTTGTCTTCGACGTTGGGTTTCCAGTTGCCGACCATTTCCTGCAGGTCGCTGACCAGCAGTTGGGTCACGGCCGTCAGGTAGGCGCGGCGGCGCTCGTTGTGGCCGCCGGTTGCGCCGTCGCCGGTCAGGTAGTCCGACGCAGGGCGGTTGCCGGCGCCAGGGCCGGTGCCGTTCAGGTCCTGGCCCCAGAGCAGGAACTCGATAGCGTGGTAGCCGGTGGCGACGTTGGCCTCGGAACCGCCCAGCTCATTGAGGCTGGCGAGTTTTTCCGGGGTGATGTCCTTCACGTCGACCTTGTCTTCGCCGACCTGAACTTCGGTGTTGGCGATGATGTTGGCGTTAGCGCCTGGGTTACCCAGGGCGTGCTCGTAGGATTTGTCGACGTAGTCGATCAGGCCTTCGTCCAGCGGCCAGGCGTTAACCTGACCTTCCCAGTCATCGATGATGGTGTTGCCGAAGCGGAACACTTCGCTCTGCAGGTACGGAACGCGAGCGGCAACCCAGGCGGCGCGGGCGGCTTTCAGGGTTTCGTCGTTCGGCTTGGCGAGGAAGGCGTCGATTGCGGTTTGCAGGGTTTTTGCGGTGGATTCGGCATCGCTGTACACCGCGAAGACCATATCGGCGTAATGCGCGACCACGGCCTTGGCGGCCGCTTCGTCGACCTGGCCGGCGGGGGTAGCGGCAGCCGCTGGAGCGGTGGTGCTGGCAGCCGGGGTCGGCGCCTGGTTTGCTGCGGCCTTGTCTTTACCTTCGCCGCAACCGGCGAGAGAAATGGCAATGGCCAGCAGACTGGCGGTGGCCAGGGGCATACGAATCATGGCGAACATCCTGCTTCGGTTGTTGATGGGCGCGCGGGGTCGCGCAAAACTGCGACATAATGCGAAAGATTTGCATTTTGTGTAAAGGGTTATACGCGGGAAATATTCAGTATCGTTTCGCCAGGTCAGAGAATAGCCGCGCTATTGCGCTCGGCCTGTTTCAAAAAAGCCGCCAACTCCCGGGCCTGCAAGGGTTTGCTGTAGTAGTAGCCCTGACCTTCATGGCAGCCCTCGGAGATGATGTAAGCCTCCTGCTCTGCGGTTTCCACGCCTTCAGCGATGACCTGCATGCCCAGGCTTTTGCCCAGCTGGATAATGGCGCGAACGATGGTGGCATCGTCATCGTCGTCCAGCAGGTCCTGGACGAAGCTCTTGTCGATCTTGATCTTGTCCAGCGGCAGGCTTTTCAAATAGCTCAAGGAGGAGTAGCCGGTGCCGAAGTCATCGATGGCGATCAACGCCCCGGAGCGGCGCAGGCTCAACAGGTGTTGGGCGGCGGTGCTGATGTCTTCCATCAGGCCAGTCTCGGTGACTTCCAGTTCCAGGCTGCGCGGCGGCAGGCGGTAGATCTGCATCAGGTTGTTGACCACCCGTGGCAACTCGGTGTGGTGCAGCTGCACGGTGGACAGGTTGACCGCCATGCGCAGTTCGGTGAAGCCCAGGTCATGCCATTCGCGCAATTGTCGGCACGCCTGATCCAGCACCCATTCGCCAATCGGAATAATGGTGCCGTTCTGTTCTGCCAGCGGGATGAACAGGTCGGGCGGTACCAGGCCGTGTTCCGGGTGTTGCCAGCGGATCAGTGCTTCCACGCCCACCACACGCTGGTCGAGATAGCTGATCTGCGGCTGGTAGACCAGGTAGAACTGGTCGCGGCTGAGGGCGTCGCGCAGGTCTTTTTCCAACTCGCGGCGGCGGCGCATTTCGCTGTCGACGCTGGCGATATAGAACTGATAGCGGTTGCGTGAGCGGCTTTTGGCCAGGGTCATGGTCTGTTCGGCTTTTTGCAGCAGCTTCTCGGTGCTGTCGCCGTCTTCCGGGAACAAGGTGATGCCGATGGTGGCGCGCAGGCGAATTTCCTCGTGGTCGAGGGCGAACTCCGCCTCCAGGTCGTCGAGGATACTTTGCGCCAGTTCGGCCGCTTCATAGGGTTGGTCGATATCGGCCTGTACCAGCGCGAACTGATCGCCCCCGAGGCGGGCGAGGGCGCCGAGGCGGCCGCTGTGGGCGCGCAAACGGTCGGCCAGGGCCAGCAACAATTTGTCGCCGGCCTGGTAGGTGAACTGCTCGTTGACGCTTTTGAAATCGTCCAACCCCACGCATAACACCGCTACGCGGCGCTGGCGGCGGCCGGCGTCGATGAGGATCTTGTCCAGTTGCTCCTGCAGTTTCTGGCGGTTGGGCAGGCCGGTCAGGAAGTCGTATTGGGCCATGCGCAACAGGCTGCTTTCCGCCTCATGGCGCAGGTGCGTATTGCGCTCGATGGATTCGAGCAACTGGTTGGCGGTGTTGATCCATAACCCCAACTCATTGCGCTCGTGGCCCTTGAGTTGCGGGATCTTGTGCTGGCTGGGACGGTCCGGGTTGATCGAGGTGAGATGCTCGATAATCCGCGACAGCGGCTTGGTCAGCAGCCAGTGGTAAACCAGGTACAACACCAGGCCCATGGCCAAGGCGCGTAACACGCCGGAAATGAAGATGATCACCGAACTGACAATAAAGCCCTGGCCATAAGTGGCGGTGTCGAGGGTAATGCTCAGGTCGCCGTAATACTCGCTGTAGGGGCCTTTGCCGACCAATGCAGTGGTGAAGGTGCGTTCCTGGCCAAGAATCAGGTCGGTGAGCCAGCGGCTGGGGGAGTGCTGCAAGGCGCGGCTTTTTTCCGCCAGCATGGTTTCGTTGGGATGGCCGATGGAGGCCATGCGCACCGCCTCGTCCTGGAACAGCCCTTCGATCACCTGCATGCCCATTTCGCGGTCCAGGCTGTAGACGGCCTGGGTCGAGGGGTCGCGAAACATGTCGAGAATGCGCTGGGCATCACCGGCCACGGCCTGACGTGTCTTGTAGGCATCGAAAACGATCTGCGCCACGCTCAGCGCTACGCCCACGATCAACGCCGACAGGAGCACAACCCGTAGCAACTTCACCGACAAGCTGTTCTTGAGTTCCAGCTTCAAAGGGGCATTCCTTGTCTCATGCGGGTGGCCTTCAATATGCCATGAGTATTGGCAATCTGGTGATGGCAGTCAAAGGGACATTGGGGCAAAAGCTCAATTGGCGCTTTGGCTTGACCGGCATGGAGGGGCGCCAACCCAGGTCGGTGCCTGGCAGGCGTGAATAAAGAGTGAGCGTACTGCGCAAATATTGACTGGAACGAAGGCGGAGCAGGCCCGCCTTCTGTCAGGAGGCGATATTAAAAACTAAACGGGCCCAGCGGTTTTAGCGCTTCTCCTGCGACCTTTGTGAGGGCACCTGTAGGACCCATGACGTTGCTTGCCAGATCCGCTGCACCCTTTGCTGCATCCATACCGGTACCAAGAAGCTTCGCTACCATCGGAATTGCACCCGCTACCATCGAAATAGGATTCATCGTAATTCTCCACCGTTAGCTGAGAGGGTTATTCCTCCGGCCACTTGGGTGGTGAATTATTACCGTTGAGTTCCAGTCTTCAGATACTGACCTTTGGGGGAGAGCACCCACAAAAAAGCCCGGCAATCGCCGGGCTCTTTCTACTGCAAGGGTTGCTTAGGCAGTGAAGGTCTTGCCTTCGAACTGCTCAGCCACGAACTTCCAGTTGACCAGGTTCCAGAACGCTTCCACATACTTTGGACGCACGTTGCGGTAGTCGATGTAGTAGGCGTGTTCCCATACGTCGCAGGTCAGCAGCGGGGTGTCGCCGCCGGTCAGCGGGTTGCCGGCGCCGATGGTGCTGGCCAGGGCCAGGGAACCGTCAGCCTTTTTCACCAGCCAGCCCCAACCGGAACCGAAGGTGCCGACGGACGTCTTGGTGAACTCTTCCTTGAACTTGTCGAACGAACCGAACGCAGCGTTGATGGCTTCAGCCAGCGCGCCGGTTGGTTGGCCACCGGCGTTTGGCGCCAGGCAGTTCCAGTAGAAGGTGTGGTTCCAGACCTGAGCGGCGTTGTTGAAGATGCCGCCCGAAGAAGACTTGACGATCTCTTCCAGGGTCTTGCCTTCGAACTCGGTGCCAGGCACCAGGTTGTTCAGGTTCACGACATAGGTGTTGTGGTGCTTGTCGTGGTGGTACTCCAAGGTTTCCTTGGAGATATGCGGCTGCAGGGCATCGTGTGCGTAGGGCAGCGGCGGCAATTCGAAAGCCATGATGATTCTCCTAATCAGGTCAGTTGCGGTGAGCGCAAGGCCGATCACGGGCGGCCAAACAAGCGCCGGGGAGTTTGTACTCTTTGCGGCGCAGGGTCCGGATCATAGCACCGGGGGTGCGGCAAAACCACGCAACAACTGTGTGGGATAGAGGTTCCAGAGCGTTTTGGAATATTCATCAGGCACTGATCAACTGATAGGCCACGCTGAACATCATCACCGCTACCAACAGGTCCAGCAGGCGCCATGTCGCCGGTCGTGCCAGCCACGGCGCCAACCAGGCCGCGCCGAGCGCCAGGGTGGTGAACCAGAGGAACGATGCACTTGCGGCCCCAGCCACGTAGGCACCGGGTTCGGTTTGCTGGGCGCCCAGTGAGCCGATCAGCAGCACTGTATCCAAGTAGACATGGGGGTTGAGCAGTGTCACCGCCAAGGCACTGAGCATTACTGCACGCAATGAGCGGGTTTTGAGGCTATCGCCCTGGTCCAGGCTCTGTTTCGAACAGGCCCTGCGCAGCGCGCACGCCCCGTACCACAGCAGGAAGACGGCACCGCCCCAACGCGCCACCGCCAGCAGTATGGGGCTCTGCGCCAGCACCGTTGCCAGACCGAATACCCCAGCCGCGACCAGCAGCGCATCACAGATCACACACAGGGCTGCGACGGGCAGGTGATGCTCACGGCGCAGGCTCTGGGCCAGGACGAACGCATTTTGCGTACCGATTGCCATGATCAGCCCAAGCGCCACCAGCAATCCGTTTATATAGCTTTGCCACATAGATAAAGATCCTCTCAACGATGCTGGTCATTCTCGTGCTCAAGGCTGTATAAGAAAAACCAATATTGCTGATCGCTCATTAGAGAAACTGATGTTCGACTATAAATTGCTTTCCGCCCTCGCGGCGGTGGTGGAACAGGCCGGCTTCGAGCGCGGTGCCCAGGTATTGGGGCTGTCGCAATCGGCGATTTCCCAGCGCATCAAGTTATTGGAAGCACGCATCGGCCAGCCGGTGCTGGTGCGGGTCACGCCGCCTGCGCCCACCGATATTGGTCGGCGCTTGCTTAACCATGTGCAGCAGGTGCGGCTGTTGGAGCGCGACCTGCAAAGCCAGGTGCCCGCGCTGGACGAAGAAGGCATGCCCGAACGCCTGCGTATCGCCCTGAATGCCGACAGCCTCGCCACATGGTGGGCCGAGGCTGTCAGTGACTTTTGTGCCGAGCAGCATCTGCTACTGGATCTGGTGGTAGAGGACCAGACGGTGGGCCTCAAGCGCATGCGCGCCGGCGAGGTGGCCGCCTGCATTTGCGCCAGCGAACGCCCGGTGGCCGGTGCCCGCAGCCTGTTGCTGGGCGCCATGCGGTATCGGGCGCTGGCCAGTCCGGCCTTTATTGCCCGGCATTTCCCCCAAGGTGTGCGCGCCGAGCAACTGGCGCGCACACCGGCGCTGGTGTTTGGTCCGGATGATTTCCTGCAGCATCGCTACCTGGCGTCCTTGGGCGTTGGCGGCGGTTTCGAACACCATTTATGCCCATCGTCCGAAGGCTTTATCCGCCTGGCGGAAGCCGGGCTCGGCTGGGGGCTGGTGCCTGAATTGCAGGTGCGCGACCAATTGGAAAAGGGCGTGCTGGTCGAGTTATTGCCAGATAAGCCCATCGATGTGCCGTTGTACTGGCATCATTGGCGCAGTGGCGGGCAGCTGTTGGGCCTGTTGACCGACCATCTGGCCCACGCCTGTGGACAATGGTTGGTGTCGTACGAGCAGTGACGAGCGTCAAGCTGCAAGCTGCAAGAGAAGAGCTTGCAGACGTATTTAACTTGCAGCTTATAGCTTGAGGCTTACAGCTGCATCCGTAGGAGGCACCATGAAAGTTCTGGTCACCGGCGCAAGCGGCTTCATCGGCGGGCGCTTTGCGCGTTTCGCCCTGGAGCAGGGCCTGGACGTGCGGGTCAACGGGCGGCGCGCCGAGGGTGTGGAGCACCTGGTTCGGCGCGGTGCCGAGTTTATCCAGGGTGACCTGAATGACGCCGACCTGGTGCGCGGCCTGTGCCGTGATGTCGAAGCCGTGGTGCACTGCGCCGGTGCTGTTGGGCTGTGGGGGCGTTACCAGGACTTTCACCAAGGCAACGTGCTGGTCACCGAAAACGTTGTTGAAGCCTGCCTTAAACAGCGGGTCGGGCGCCTGGTGCACCTGTCGTCGCCGTCGATCTATTTCGATGGTCGTGATCACCTGGGGCTTACCGAAGAGCAAGTGCCCAAGCGCTTCAAGCACCCCTATGCCGCCACCAAATACCTGGCGGAGCAGAAGGTGTTCGGCGCCCAGGAGTTCGGCCTGGAAGTGCTGGCCCTGCGCCCGCGTTTCGTCACCGGCGCCGGCGACATGAGTATCTTCCCGCGCTTGCTGAAAATGCAGCGCAAGAACCGTCTGGCCATCGTCGGCGACGGCCTGAACAAGGTGGATTTCACCAGCATTCACAACCTTAACGAAGCATTGCTGAGCAGCTTGCTCGCCCCTGGGTCTGCGCTGGGCAAGGCCTATAACATCAGCAACGGCACGCCGGTGCCGGTGTGGGACGTGGTGAACTACGTGATGCGCCAAATGGAGCTGCCCCAGGTGACCCGTTATCGGTCCTACGCCTTGTCCTACAGCGTGGCTGCGTTGAACGAGGCAGTCTGTGCAATGTGGCCCGGACGGCCGGAGCCGTCGTTGTCGCGCCTTGGCATGCAGGTAATGAACAAAGATTTCACCCTCGACATCAGCCGGGCCAGGCATTATCTGGATTACGAGCCCAAGGTCAGCCTGTGGACCGCCCTCGACGAGTTCTGCAGTTGGTGGAAGGCCCAGGATCCCGGGTTCAAATAAGGTCACAACAGGCAGCACATCGGGAACCGAATTCCAGCTTCCGGGTCGATCAACGCGATGGAGTTGGGGTTTATACTCCCGTCGCTCGGCTTTCCAGCCAGCTAACTCACCGATTCAGGGTTGATTCATGCGCAACGATGCTAAAGACGATTTCGACAACGTTCCCAGCCTGCGGGCCGACCACGGGGATGACGATGATTTCGAACCTTCCCCGGCCACCTCGGTGCGTTCGCGCAACACGCCCGTGGTCAAGGTCAAGGGGCCCAGCACCGGTCCGTTGTGGGCGTTGATCGGTGCGCTGTTGATCGCCTTCGCCGGCCTGGCCTGGTGGAGCTTCCAGCAGATCTCCCTGATGGGCCAGCAGTTGGTTGCCACCCAGGAAAGCTTTGCGCGCATCAGCGAAGAAGCGGCGGGGCGCCTGCAGGACATTTCCGGCAAGGTCGTAGCCAGTGAGGCCAGCGTGAACAACGGCAGCGAAGCGCTGAAACTGCAGATCAAACAGCTGGAAAACCAGTTGCTGGAACAGGGCAAGCAGCAGCTCGGCGTTGCCGGCCAGGCCACCGAGCTGGACAAGCGCCTGGCACAAATGACGGCTAGCACCACGGAGCTGTCGAGCGCCAATGCCAAGCTGCAAGGCCAGGTGCAAGCCTTGACCGATGCAGTGGCCACCCTGAAGGCGACGCAGGGCGATGCCGGCAAGCGCGATACCGAGATAAAGGAATTGGTCGCTGATGTTGCCGCCTTGAAAAAACAAGGCAACCCGAGCGCAGCCATCGCCCGACTGGAGCAGGATCTCGTGGTACTTAAAAGCGCGCAGGACAGCCAGCCAGCCAACAGCGATGCGCCGACCAATAAAGAGTTCGACGTGTTCCGCATCCAGACCACCCGCAATATCACCACCTTGCAGAGCCAGGTGCAGAACCTGAATCAGCGCCTCAATGCGCCAGCGGCTGTTACCCCGCTCGGCCAGTAATATTCAGGCCTGTGGCAAGCCCGCTCGCCACAGGCCACCTAAGCGGCTTGAATGTCACCGTCTGGTGACATTTCCCATCTCCTTCGTTACTTGCCCCCACCTCGCCCTTGTTTAGACTCCGGGTCATCACACAAAAAATAATAAGGGCCACCCATGACCACGCAACCACTGCCTGCCAGCAGCTGGCTGAATGCACCTGCCCATCACGCCTGGCTCGCCGCCGAAGGCCAGCGCTTGCTGGCCTTCGCCAAGGCCTCCCGTCTGCCTGAGGGTTTTGGCAACCTCGACGACAAAGGCCAGTTGCCGGTCGATGCCCACGCCGAGACCATGAACACCGCGCGCATGACCCACAGCTTCGCCATGGCCCATGCCATGGGCTTGCCGGGTTATGCCGAGCGGGTGGCGCACGGCGTTGCGGCCCTGAGTGGACCTTTGCGTGATAGCGAACACGGTGGCTGGTTCGCCGCGCCCCAGGCCCTGGACGGCAACACCGGCAAAGCTGCCTACCTGCATGCCTTTGTCGCCCTGGCCGCCAGCTCGGCCGTGGTGGCGGATGCGCCCGGTGCACACACCCTGCTGAACGACGCTATCCATATCATCGACCAGTTCTTCTGGAGCGAAGAGGAAGGTGTGATGCTCGAGTCCTTCGCCCAGGACTGGAGCGGTGTAGAAGCCTATCGCGGCGCCAACAGCAACATGCACGCCACCGAAGCCTTCCTGGCCCTGGCCGATGTCACTGCTGACACGCGTTGGCTGGACCGCGCCCTGCGCATCGTCGAGCGAGTGATTCATACCCACGCCGCCGCCAATCAGTTCATGGTGATCGAGCATTTCGACGCTCAATGGAAACCCCTGCTCGATTACAACGAAGACAACCCCGCCGATGGCTTTCGCCCTTACGGCATCACCCCTGGACACGGGTTTGAGTGGGCGCGGCTGGTACTGCACCTGGAAGCCGCGCGCCTGCAGGCCGGGCTGGCCACGCCGGACTGGCTGCTGAGCGCCGCCAAGGGCCTGTTCGCCAGCGCCTGCGAATATGCCTGGGCCGTGGATGGTGCCCCCGGCATCGTCTACACCCTGGACTGGAACCACCGCCCGGTCGTGCGCGAGCGTCTGCACTGGACCCACGCTGAAGCCAGCGCCGCTGCCCAGGCCTTGCTCAAACGCACGGGTGAGTTGCATTACGAAACCTGGTACCGGCGCTTCTGGGAGTTTTGCGACACCCATTTCATCGACCGTATCCACGGCAGCTGGCACCACGAAATCAGCCCGCACAACCAGCCCAGCAGCAACATCTGGGGTGGCAAGCCGGACCTGTACCATGCCTGGCAAGCGGTGGTGCTGCCTGCACTGCCCCTGGCACCGAGCATGGCCAGCGCTTTAGCCGCTGGGCGCCATGTCACCAACTGGTGACATTTGTGCATCCCTTTGTTACCTGCGCTCGAAAAAACCATGTTTAAACTCCGTGCAGCGCAAGCTCTAGACTTGCATGCATAACAACAAGAAAAGGTATTCAGATGAACGCGATTAATCGCCTCGCCGTAGCTATTTCCGTTGCCTCGTTGTTTCCCCTCAGTGCATTTGCCGCCGACTCCAAAGGGACGGTTGAAGTTGTGCATTGGTGGACCTCAGGTGGCGAAAAGGCGGCTGTAGATGTCCTGAAGGCCCAAGTAGAGAAAGACGGCTTCACCTGGAAAGACGGTGCCGTCGCAGGTGGCGGTGGCGCCACCGCCATGACCGTGTTGAAAAGCCGCGCGGTCGCCGGCAACCCGCCAGGCGTTGCCCAGATCAAAGGCCCCGACATCCAGGAATGGGCGTCCACCGGCCTGCTCGACACCGACGTCCTGAAGTCCGTCGCCAAAGACGAAAAATGGGATTCCCTGCTCGACAAGAAAGTCTCCGACACCGTGAAGTACGACGGTGACTACGTCGCCGTACCGGTCAACATCCACCGCGTGAACTGGCTGTGGATCAACCCGGAAGTCTTCAAGAAAGCCGGTATCACCAAGAACCCAACCACCCTCGAAGAATTCTACGCAGCCGGCGACAAGCTCAAGGCCGCGGGCTTCATTCCGCTCGCCCACGGTGGCCAGCCTTGGCAGGACAGTACTGTCTTCGAAGCGGTCGTCCTGTCGGTAATGGGCGCCGATGGCTACAAGAAAGCCCTGGTCGACCTGGATAACGCTGCGCTGACCGGCCCGGAAATGGTCAAGTCCCTGACCGAGCTGAAGAAAGTCGCGACCTATATGGACGTCGACGGCAAAGGCCAGGACTGGAACCTCGAAGCAGGCAAGGTCATCAACGGCAAGGCCGGCATGCAGATCATGGGTGACTGGGCCAAGTCCGAATGGACCGCCGCCAAGAAAGTCGCCGGCAAAGACTACGAGTGCGTAGCTTTCCCGGGCACCGACAAAGCCTTCACCTACAACATCGACTCCCTGGCGGTGTTCAAGCAGAAAGACAAAGGCACTGCCGCTGGCCAGCAGGACATCGCCAAAGTCGTGCTGGGTGAAAACTTCCAGAAGGTGTTCAGCATCAACAAGGGTTCGATCCCGGTTCGTACCGACATGCTCAATGAAATGGACAAGCTCGGCTTCGACTCCTGCGCCCAGACCGCTGCCAAGGACTTCCTGGCTGACGCCAAGACCGGCGGCCTGCAGCCAAGCATGGCGCACAACATGGCCACCACCCTGGCTGTGCAAGGTGCGTTCTTCGATGTCGTGACCAACTACATCAACGACCCGAAAGCCGACCCTGCCGACACCGCCAAGAAACTCGGCGCTGCGATCAAGTCTGCTAAGTAGGAACTAGCTACAAGCTGCAAGTGACGAGCTGCAAGTAGGCGCGGTATGTCTTCACGCTTGTAGCTCGCCGCTTGTAGCTGCCTTCAGCCTTACTATTGGATTTCCCCATGAGTTCTGTTGCTGTGTTCAGCAAAGCCTCGCCGTTCGATGCACTGCAGCGCTGGCTACCCAAGCTGGTGCTGGCGCCCAGCATGTTCATCGTGTTGGTGGGCTTCTACGGCTACATCCTGTGGACGTTTGTGCTCTCGTTCACCACGTCTACGTTCCTGCCGAGCTACAAATGGGCAGGTCTTGCGCAATACGAACGGTTGTTCGACAACGACCGCTGGTGGGTGGCGAGCAAGAACCTGGCGCTTTTCGGCGGGATGTTTATCGGCATCACCTTGGTGATCGGCGTGACGCTGGCGATTTTCCTCGACCAGAAAATCCGTCGCGAAGGCTTTATCCGCACCATTTACCTGTACCCGATGGCGCTCTCGATGATCGTCACCGGTACCGCCTGGAAATGGCTGCTCAACCCGGGCATGGGCCTGGACAAACTCCTGCGTGACTGGGGCTGGGAAGGCTTTCGTCTCGACTGGCTGATCGACCCGGACCGCGTGGTCTATTGCCTGGTGATCGCCGCCGTGTGGCAAGCCTCCGGCTTCATCATGGCGATGTTCCTCGCTGGCCTGCGTGGCGTTGATCAGTCGATCATCCGCGCCGCCCAGATCGACGGCGCGAGCCTGCCGCGCATCTACTGGAGCGTGGTGCTGCCCAGCCTGCGTCCGGTGTTCTTCAGTGCGGTGATGATCCTGGCGCACATTGCGATCAAGAGCTTCGACCTGGTGGCGGCGATGACCGCTGGCGGGCCGGGCTAC
>JAEAMG010000405.1_pt1 | contig 53126 bp, 52 predicted proteins | sample 8958741 | NCBI WGS metagenome assembly JAEAMG01 (sample SAMN16933256, study PRJNA681125) | bioreactor sludge metagenome | isolation source: anaerobic bioreactor treating anionic surfactant - SDBS | place: India: Bengaluru | collected 2019-02-28 | reverse complement strand
GGCGCTCATTGCGAAACAGCACGCCCAGCCCCGGAATGCTCGACAGCCACGGCACGGCTTCATTGCTCTGGCTGTAACCATCCTGGAGCAGGCCGCCGAGAACCATGATCTGCCCGTCATCGAGCAAAATACTGGTGTCGATCGCGCGCTTGTTGGTGACGATCCCGGCTGACGAGGCGCTGCTGGACGCGCGCTCATCGATGCTGCTGACTTCCTGGTAAATATCGAGTTTGACCGTGCCGCCCTCAGAGATTTGTGGGCGCACATTCAGCTTCAAGCCGACTTCTTCGCGGGTGACCGTCTGGAAGGGGTTATTGCTGGTACCGCCGCCACCGGTCACGTAGCTGCCACTGACAAACGGGATGGTCTGGCCAACAAAAATACTCGCCGCCTCGTTATCCAGGGTCAGCAGGTTCGGCGTCGACAGTACGTTGCTGCCGCCTTTGCTTTTGAGCGCGCGGGCCAACACTTTGAGGTCCATGACCTTGCCAATGCCGGGCACATCCACGGTACCGTTGATGAAGCCGAGGCTGAGCCCGCCAGGCAACACGTCAACGCTGGTCTTGCCATTCAGGTTGAACCCCGCGCCGCCCAGGTTAGTGCCGCCAATCACGCCTTTGCCGGCTAGGTCGCCGCTCTGCCACTGCACGCCGAATTCATTGGCATCGTCCTCACCGACTTCAACGATGAGGCTTTCAATCACCACTTGGGCGCGGCGCTGGTCGAGCATGTCGATGACTTCGCGCAGGTTGCGGTACAACGGCTCCGGGGCGGAAATCAGCAGGGTGTTGGTGGTCGAGTCGGCCTGGAGGGTTACGCCACCGGCAGTGAAGGCAACGTTTTGCTCATTCGACTGTCCACCGGGCTGGCTGCTCGAGTTGCTGCTCATCTGCGCCGGCTCATTGCCGCTGGTGGTACTGCTTTGGCTACTGCCCGGCCCGGTCTGGCCGCCGGAGGTATTGGCGCCCATCGCGCTGAGCACCGACCGCGCATTGTCACCGCCACCGCTGTCGCTTTCACCGGTCAGCAAACCGCGTAACGACTGCGCCAGTTTCGCCGCCTGGGCGTTGCGCAGGTACACCACGTGCAAATTGCTTGGGTTGGCTTGGGCGTTATCCAGTTTGTAGATCAAGTTACGCGCCAACTCGGTTCGCTCCGGGCTGCCGGCACGAATCACGATCGCGTTGGAGCGCGGGTCGCCCACGACGGTGATTTTCTGCGTCGGGTCGCTGCCCGGCTGCTCCAGCAGTTGCGAGACCATCTCGGCAATATCCACGGCGATCCCGTTTTGAACCTGCACCACATCGGTGTCGATGGCGCTCGGTGTATCGATGCTGTCGATAAGCTGCGCCACCCGCGTCAGGTTCTCGGCGTAGTCGGTGACAACGATGGTGTTGTTGCCTGGATAGGCATTGATCGGGTTATTCGGCGAAACAATCGGGCGCAGCACCGGGATCAGGTTCACCGCATTTTCGTATTGCAGGCGGAAGGTGCGGGTGAGCATGCCGTTGCCGCTCGGTTTGTCGGCACTGTAGATCGGCCCGCCGAGCAGCTTTGCATCGGCCTCGGGCACCACGTGCGCGATACCGCCCACATCCACCACGCTGAAGCCCTGCATGCGCAATGCCGCCAGCAGCATGTCGTACGCCTGATGCGCCGGCACCTGCCCTTCGGAAACCAGCGTGAGGGAGCCCTTTACGCGGGGGTCGACCAGGAACTGCTGCCCCGTCGCGCGGGACAACGCGCGCACCACGGCTTGTATGTCGGCCTCGACGAAATTCAGCGTGACGGGTTGATCGCCCAAGGGCTTGCTCGGTGCAGCGCCGCTGTGACCGGCACTGCCGCCACGCGCGGGGTTGGTAACCTTGTGCAATGGCCGCGACTGCCGTTCGATTTGCACTTGCGCCCGCTGCCGGTCTACCAGTGCATCACCGCTGCGCTGGGTGGTAGCCAGGGGCAACCCGAGCTCACTGTCCTGGGGTAAATCCGCCGTGGGCTGCGAGCTGCACGCACCCAATGCGAGTAACAGAAACGGCGCAGCCGTACGTACATAATGGGAACCTGACCACTTCATGATGCTTCCTTAGCGCCGTGCATCCGATCCATACGGACGGTTCCTGTGAGAGTGCCTGCCGTGTTGTCGGCCGAGGCGTCGCCAGCGCGTTGCAAGCGAGCCTCGACCACGTCCAGCGCAAATTGCCTTGGGTCACTCAATAACCAGCCGAGCACCGCATCGGCGGGGGCCGCATCCAGTGTCAGTAGCCAGGACAGATCCTGGGCCTGCAACCGGTAGTGCCCCGCCAGTCCGGCGGCGTCGAGGGATTGGCGCAATGAGTGTTCAAGGTCCAGCCCGACAGGCGTGGTGACCTCGCGAAGCAACAACTCCAGTGCCTGGCTCTGGGCGCGCAGCTTCGGGGTTTCGGCTTGCCAATAGTCAATGTTCTTGAGCGCGGGCTGGATCAGCGCCAGCCAGACCAACAGGCTGGCGAGAAACACCGCCGCACCGCTGACCATGGTTTTTTCGCGCGGGGCCAACGCTGTCCAGCGTCTTCTGAATGCCATCAGCCGCGAATTATTCATCGTCGTTTTCCACGCTGGAATTACCCTCTCCCGACACGGGTTCGGCCAACGCGCTCAGCGTCCAGGTGCGCTCATTGCGGTGGGCGGAAAGTCCCGCCTGGCTCAAGGCAGCCTGTACAGCGCCGTCGGTAGCGGGAGTGGCTTCGGCGGTCATCTGCACCTGCAACTGGCGTTCGCTGAAGGTCAACTGCTCGACGCTGCCGGCCATGAACGGCAGCGCAATGGCGGCTTGCTGCACCAGGTAAGCAAAGTCGTGATTGGCTTGCGCGGGCCCGCCCCCTTGCCGGATCGCCAATTGCTGACGAGCCTGTTGCAGAGGATTGAGAATCACCGGCAGCTCGGGAAATGCGTGCTTCACGCGCTGGCTCATCTGCTGCTTGAGCTGCTGCCCTTGCGCAACCTCGCGAGCGGCGTAAAGGTTGAATCCGGCCACCCAAACACCCGCAGCCAACGCACAACAGCCCAACGCCCGCCCCCATCCGGCCGCCTGTGCAGTGCGCCGGCCGACCCCGGCGTGCAATCCCCAGCCAGGTGCAGCGCCGTTCCAGCGCTGGTGGTCCACGGGCCACCGCACACTTTCGCCGGTGGCGGCGAGCGCTTCCAGACGGTCCTTAACCAACGGTTCCACCGCCCCCTGGGCGAGGGTGAAACGCAGCAGCAACTGGCCCTCTACCACACACGCATTGACCTGCCCGGCCGCTGGCACGGCTAAGCGGTAAGGCGCTGGATACAGGCCGCTCAGCTTAAATCGGTGCAGGCCAAGCAACTGACCGAGGCGATCCAGTACAGCCTTGGGCAGCCAGCTCAGATGCACCTGTCCATCGGCATCTCGAGCGCTGTGCGCCACATGCATCTGCTCGCTGGGCCCCAGGATCAATGCCTGCGCAGCGCAGGTAACGGCCGCATCGACACGGGACGCTGACAGAGGCGGCAGCTCGATGCGCGTCAGTACCGTGTCCACGGGGTTAAGGAAACAGTCGACGGCCTGAGACTTGGCCTGTTGCCCCAGCTGGCCAAGGGTACTTATGCCGGTTTGGCTGACGCGCCCCTTGCGGTCCAGTTGCGCGAACTCAAGCTCGGTGTCCGACGTCAAGGTCCCCAGCGGCGGCAAGGCAAGGCGCAGGCGCGTCATACGCCCAGCCTCGACCAGATCACCCTGGGCATTGCGTCTTCTGGACGATACAGCAGCGCAGCCATGTGAACACGGCGCTGATTGCGGCGGGCTTGACCCTGGAGCAGGAACCACTCACTGGTGATCCCGACGTTGAGTTCATCCACGTTCAGGTTGGGCAGTCGCGCACGGTTAACGAAGTCGCCGCGATTGACAAACCACTGGCCACGATCACGCTCAGCGACCAACGCCTTGGCCTGCGCCAAGGACAAACCCGGCACCACCGCGGCCAGTACCTCAGCGCTGGCCGTATTGCTGTTGACCCAGGTGTTGACCGGAAGAATGCTGACGTAGCGCTCCAGCCGCGCCAAGACCCGCTCATTGAGGCCTTCGATACCGCGTAATTGATCAAGACTGCGCAGCATCGGCTGGGTCGCGGGTAATGGCGGGGGCGGCTGCCCCACTGTTGAGGCAACCGGTCTATGTGGGTAGGCCGCAATCACGCGCTGGCTGATGCGCTGCGCCAGGCGGGTCTCGACACCGATCATCTCGCACAACCGCTCAAAGCTGCGCATCTGCCCGAGATCAACCGACTCCTGGGCGATTAAATTACGCAGATTGAACTTGCCTTGCAGGTCTTCAAGGCGACCTTCGAATTCGCCGTCCCGAGCGATGTTGATCGGCCGGGCCCAAGGCTGGTCAAGCCGCGTCAGCACATCATGCTCGCGAGCATCGCGGAGCAATTTCCGGCTGACTTCCAGGCCGCCCAGCAGTGATGCACTGCCCTGCACTCGCGCCTGCTCGGCCTCAAGTGAACGGGTAAAAACGCTCTGGCGGGTAAGCATGCCGGCGGCGAACACAGCGACCACCGCCGCGATCAGCATCGCGCTGATAATCGCCATGCCGCGCTGTTTCGCCACTGTCGGCGAGTGCGATTTCATGGCGGCGCTTAGAGCTGCCAGGATCCGATATCGGCATTCACGCCGTCGCCGTCAGGCTGGCCGTCGGCACCGAGGGAGAAGATGTCGACTTCGCCGTTCGCGCCGGGATTCAAGTAATGGTAAGGACGGCCCCAGGGGTCGTTGGGCAGGCGCTCCAGATAAGAACGCCAGTTGGTATTTTTTGCATCTGCCGGGCGCTCGACCAAGACCTTGAGGCCCTGGTTCATGTTGGGATAGGTACCGTGGTCGAGGCGATAAAGCTTGAGCGCCTGCATCAGGCCGGCGACGTCTTGCTTGGCCGCAATCGCCCTGGCCTGGTCCGGACGGTCGAGCACTTTAGGCACGACAATCGCCGCCAGAATACCGAGGATGACCACCACCACCATGATCTCGATCAGCGTGAACCCTTGCTGAGCGTGGCGGGCGCGAGGCCCGTATTTGATGCGCGCGAAATCCATATCCACCATCCTTGGCTTGATCCTAATTCGGCGCGCAGTGTAACAAAACTAACTATCTGGATAGCAAAAATAATTGGCCGCTGCCCGCTGCGCTCTGAGTGCTACTCTACGGCGTGTTTTTACGCCAAGAGTGGCCCATGGAGCTGTCGCGCAAGGAGCAAGGTTTTACGTTGATCGAGGTGCTCGTGGCCTTGGCGATCATTGCCGTGGCGATGGCGGCGGCGGTCCGCGTGGCAGGCTTGATGACCCAGAGCAATGGGTTGCTGCGCGACCGTTCGCTAGCGCTGCTGTCGGCCCAGGGCAGGCTTGCCGAACTGCGCCTGGAGGGGCAACTGCCCAGGGGGCACAAAGCGTTTGACTGTGATCAGGGGCGCTTGCAGTTGCGTTGCGAGCAGAGCATCGCACCGAGCGCCGATGGGCGCATGATGCGTATCACCCTGCTGGTGTCGGAGCGCAAGCGCGAGGCGCCGCCGTTGGCGCGGGTGGAAACGCTGCTCAACCCACCGAGGCAAAACCAACCATGAGCGTGCTCAGGGTCGGGTCAATCGCGGCAGAACCAGCGAGTCCGGCAGCGTGCTGACCTTAATGCGAGTGTGCTGCGTGCCACGCTCAATCACCACCGCATCGCCCTCGATTGCCGCCAGGCGCACACCTTGGGCCAACGACTCGCCCACCAGAAAACTGCGCGGCGGCCCCTCGTTCAGGCTTAGGATCGCCACCGCCCCGCGCGCACCGGCCATCAGGCCAGAGACCTTGATGTCCACTGCCACCGGCTGGTTGGAAAACCACCGCAACGCCGGGGTATCCGGGCGAGCGGCCATAATCGGCGGCTCGACCTGCGGCACCTGGGACTCGGCCGACGTCAACAACACCGAAGACCAGACCACCACACCCGCAAGCGCCGTGGCCAATGCCATTGCCTGTACCACTTGCGGCGCGGTCAAACGAAAAATAGCGACCACGACAAAACCTCCCTGTTGTCCTGCCGGGCAGTCTACAGGAGAGACCCACGACGAAGGAGCGTTGTGTCATGACCAAGACCAATCAGCAAGGCTTCACCCTGATCGAGTTGATGGTAGTCCTGGTGATCATCGGCATCGCCTCAGCGGCGATCAGCCTGAGCATCAAACCCGACCCGTTGCAATTGCTGCGCAAGGACGCCAACCGCGTGGTCCAGATGCTGCAAATCGCCCAGGCCGAAGCCCGGGCCGACGGCCGCCCCATCACCTGGCGGGCCGACAATAAAGGGTTTCGCTTCAGTCGGCGCAACGCGCCTGGCCAGGACTGGGATCACTTCATGAACGACCCGCAACTGCGTCCCCGTGCGTGGGAAACACCCTCGATGAGCGTTCGGGTAATCCCCAGGCAACCGGTGATACTGAATGCCGAATGGTTCGCCTCCCCCTTTCAACTGCAGCTCTCGGATGGCCAGCACCACCTCACCCTTCAACGCACGGCGACCGGGCAAATACGCGTGGCGGACCAACCATGAAAACCGACCAACAGGGGTTTACCCTCATTGAGGTCATGGTGGCGATCATGCTGATGGCCATTGTCAGCCTTATTGCCTGGCGCGGCCTCGACAGCGTGAGCCGGGCCGACAGCCATCTGCAGGCCAGCACTGAACAGACCGAGGCGTTATTACGCACCCTCAACCAGCTGGACCGCGACCTGGCCCTGCGTGCCAGCATCGAACTGAGAACGCCAAGCCTGAGCGACGACGAGCAGCCGGACGGCCTCGCGGCAATCAACGTGCGCAGCTCCGACAGGCATGATTTTCAGCTGAATGTCATTCGTAGCGCAGCGCTTCCCGAAAACGGTTTGCAACGCGTGCGCTGGTGGCTGGACGGTGACACGCTGTACCGCGCAGCATCAGCGGCCAGTGATCGATACCCGTTACCGGCCCCCAAAAAAGCGGTGGTCGTCCTGTCCGGAGTCAGCGACCTGCAGGTGCGCATCTGGGAACCTGGCCAAGGCTGGCGTCAGCTCGCCGGCAACCGCAAAGCCGATCCCATCGGCCTGGAAATCAACCTGACCCGCCAGACGCCGCAAGGGGAAGAACGTTATCGGCAAGTGGTGGGGCCGCTGCAATAACGTGAGTTTATGGTGGGTGCCATTGGAACCCGGTGGCGGTCGCAGAAACGAAAATGACAGGCAAGAAAAAGCCACTCTATTGAGTGGCTTTTTCTTAATGCTTGGAGCGGGAAACGATCAACCTAAGCCGCACACCATCATCCATTCGCTGGTGTTGCCATCCAACGTCTGAGTAGTCGCTCAGAGGACTGCATTCGGCCGATTCTGTTGGAAAAGTAGCTCCCGTGGTTGGCTCCTCGGTGCTTCTCGCGGCAGCTGGATTATTCCAGTTTTCTTTCGCGGCCCTCACGCAGCAGTTCACGTTGCAAATTCAGCTTGGATACCCTAATGACCGCGGCACGGTTGAAGGCGATGGTTTCAGGCAACTGGCGACGCAAGGCCTCCAGTTGTACGTGGGCAGAGGTCACGGTCAGGTTGTATTTTTTCAGCAGCCGGTTGAGTTCATCCGCGCTGACACCCTGGTCACCGACCAACTCGACTGCGGAAAACCCGGCGCTCTGTGCCAGGAAAAACTGCTGCTCCAGGGTGCCGACATTGCGCAGGGTGTACATCTGCAAGGCGATCTATCGATCGGCCGCGGGGCCTGCCAGCAGCGCTGTGGCATTCAGTACGCAGCCGGCAACGAGGGGGGCCAGTGCCATTTTTTTGAGTAGGCGCATCGTAATTTCCTTATTTGTTGTTATGGATTCGTGGCTGCTCAAGCCTTGGCGGGCGCCAGTTCCACGGCTCGCGTATCGCGGAAGGCAAACAGGAACACCAGCACCACGCCGAGGGAAAAGCACGCAGGGAACAACCAGATGCTTTGCCATTGATGGCCCGCCGGGGTGGCGTAGTAGTCGGAGACATGGCCCGCGACCCAGAAGCCGATCAGCATGCCAAAGCCGTAGGTGGCCAGGGTGATCAGGCCTTGGGCGGAGCTTCTGAAGCGCTCGGGGGTTTTCGCGTCGGTGTAGATCTGCCCGGAGACGAAGAAAAAGTCGTAGCAGATACCGTGCAGTGCAATGCCGGTGAACAGCATAAAGGCCAGGTCGGCGTTATTGCCGTAGGCGAACAGCACGTAGCGCAGGGCCCAGGCCAGCATGCCCATCAGTAACGCGATCTTGATACCAAAGCGGTGAATGAACAGGGGCAGCAGGAGCATGAACAGAACTTCGGAGACCTGCCCGATGGCCATCTTCGCCGTGGGATTGGTCACGCCGATTTCCGCGAGGAACGGATTGGCATTCTGGTAATAGAACGCCAGCGGGATGCAGATCAGGATCGAGGCAATGAAGAACACCAGGTAGCTGCGGTCTTTCAGCAGGCCCAGGGCATCCAGGCCAAGCATCTGCTTGAGGCCGCTGCGGTGGGTCTCGGACTTCAGCGGTGCGGTACTCGGCAGGGTAAAGCTGTACAGACCCAGCACCAGGGACGCCAGCGCCGCCATCAAAAAGGTGTTGCGCAGGCCACCGCCAGCAATCGCTGCTTTCGAGTCCCAGGCGAAGACAAAACTGATCACCACACCCGCGACGATCCAGCCCACAGTGCCCCACACGCGAATGCGCGAGAACTCCAGCGCCGGGTCGTGCATCTGCCGAAAAGCCACAGAGTTGACCAGTGCCAGGGTCGGCATATAGATCATCATGTAGGCCAGCACGTAAGGATAGAACGTGCCGAAGTCCGGCGCCCGGTAGAGCTGATAGAGCAACACCGCCCCCACCAGGTGCAGCACCGCCAGGATGCGTTCGGCATTGAAGAAGCGGTCAGCGATCAGTCCGATCACGAACGGGGCAATGATCGCGCCCCAGGACTGGGTCGAAAATGCCATGCCAATCTGGCCGCCGCTGGCGCCCAATTGGCTGGACAGGAAAGTGCCCAGGGTGACGAACCAGCCACCCCAGATAAAGAACTGCAGAAACATCATGGCGCTCAGGCGCGCAGTCATCCAGGTCATAACAGTCACCGTCTTATTGTTATTGAAAGAAACTGGTGAAACTCAGGCGTCAGGCAAGCCCAACAAGCGCCTGTTGGAAGCCGCATCGCTGGCCACACTGACGAAATCGTCAAAGGCCTTTTGGCTTCGAGTAATCATGTGATCGCGGATGAACCCCGCGCCTTCGGCGGCACCTTGGGCGGAGTCTTTCAGGCAGCACTCCCACTCCAACACGGCCCAGCCGCTGAAGCCGTATTGGGTCAGCTTGCTGAAGATCGACTTGAAATCGATCTGGCCGTCACCCAGCGAACGGAAGCGTCCGGGCCGCTCGACCCACCCCTGGTAACCGCCATAGACACCGGAACGCGCATCGGGACGAAACTCCGCGTCCTTGACGTGGAACATGCGGATGCGTGAGTGATACCGGTCGATAAAGCCCAGGTAATCCATTTGCTGCAGCAGCAGGTGGCTGGGGTCATAGAGGATGGCCGCACGGGGGTGGTGATCGACGGCGTCGAGGAAACGCTCGAATGAAGCGCCGTCGTGCAGGTCTTCCCCGGGGTGGATTTCGTAGCACAGGTCGACACCGGCCTGATCAAAACAGTCGAGGATCGGCAGCCAGCGCTTGGCCAGTTCGGCAAAACCTTGCTCCACCAAACCGGCCGGGCGTTGTGGCCAGGGGTACATGTAGGGCCACAGCAAGGCCCCGGAAAACGTCGCGTGGGCGGTCAGGCCCAGACGCTGGCTCGCCCGCGCCGCCAGCTTCAATTGCTCGATCGCCCACTCGGTGCGTGCCTGGGGCTGGCCACGCAAATGAGCGGGCGCAAAGTCATCGAACAGCGCATCGAACGCCGGGTGCACCGCCACCAACTGACCTTGCAGGTGGGTGGACAGTTCGCTGATTTCGACCCCGGCGCTGGCGCACACGGCCTTCAGTTCATCGCAATAGCTCTGGCTTTCGGCTGCGCGTTCAAGGTCGATGTAGCGCGTGCCCAAGGTCGGCAATTGAATGGCTGTGTAGCCCTGGGACGCTGCCCATTGGGCAATATTGGCCAGCGTGTCGAACGGCGCTTCATCCGAGATGAACTGTGCCAGGAATATCCCTGGGCCACGCAGGCCTTCAGTTGTCTGTTGGGTCATAGGCCGCACTCCACAGGTGTCCACTTGTCGTTACTGTTGTGACTGACGATGGCGGCCTCGATAAATGCCATCCCACGCAGGCCCACCTCGATACCGGGCACACCCGGCGCGGTATGGCCTTCAACCTTGCCGCGAATGGCCAGGGCAAAGTCGCCATACAGATTGGCCATGGCTTCCAGGTAGCCCTCGGGATGGCCGGCGGGCAAGTGCATGCGCTGGGCCGCCGCCTCGCACAACCACGGCTGCCCGATGCCGGAGCGCAGTACACGCATCGGTTGATCCAACGAACGGTGAATCAGGCTGGCGGGTTGTTCCTGGCGCCACTCGAGGCCGCCCTTGTCGCCGTAGACCCGAATGCTCAACGGGTTCTCTTCCCCTGCGCAGACCTGGCTGGCGATCAGCACGCCACTGGCGCCCTGCTCCATCTTCAAGAGCATGGCGGCGTCGTCATCCAGCTGACGGCCTTCGATGTGCACGCCCAGGCTGGCGCACAGGTGGGTGACGGCTTGATCGGCCACGAACTCCGCCAGGGAAAAGGCATGGGTGCCGATATCGCCAATGCAGCCGCCCAACCCGGACAACGCCGGCTGCCCCCGCCACTCAGCCTGCTTGTTGCCCTGCCCGGCCACATCCTGGCTGAGCCAGCCCTGGGGATACTCCACCAGCACCTTACGCACCGCACCGATCACGCCACTGCGCACCATTTCCCGCGCTTGCCAGACCATGGGGTAACCGAGGTAAGTGTGGGCCAGGCCATAGAGCCCGGCACTGCTGTGCAAGCGGGTTTTCAGGGCCTGCAGTTCAGCCAGGTTCAAGGCTGCGGGCTTCTCGCTGAACACATGGAAACCGGCGGCCAATGCTTCGCTGGCCACCGGTGCGTGAAGATGATTGGGGGTGACGATCACCAGCAGTTCCATGCGCTGCTCAGCCGGCAGCGCGCGCTCGGCCTCCAGCATCGATTGCCACGTGCTGTAGCAGCGTGATTGCGCCAGGCCCAGGTGGCTGCCCGTGCGCAGGTTGTTCTGCGCGTCGCGACTGAACGCACCGCAGACCAGCTCAAAGCGCCCATCAAGGCCCGCAGCCTGACGATGAGCCTGGGCGATAAACGAGCCCTCCCCTCCACCGACAAAGCCCATTCTTATTTTAGGTATCACTGTGTTCATCACTGCTCTTCTCTGTTCGGGCCGGTTGAATGGCTGTTTGAAGCCAAAATGTAACCGGTTACATTTGAACAGAAATCTATGCGCTGTTACGCAGCCTGTCAAATACTTGATCGTCCTCCGCAAGGATTTCAGCGCAGGCAGACCTGCTGTAAGCTCGCCCGACGCACTGTTTGAAGATGAGGTGGTTTTGTCCAATATTCGTGAAGTTGCCCGGCTCGCCGGTGTCTCGGTAGCTACCGTATCGCGCACCTTGAAGTCACCCGATTGCGTGCGCCAGGCCACTCGGGACAAGGTCAACGCCGCCGTCGAGCAGGCCGGTTATCGGCCCAACCTGATGGCGGTGCAGTTTCGCTCACGGCGCACCGCCAACCTGGTGATCCTGGTGCCGAAAATTGCCAATACCTTTTTTGCCCGTGTGATCAGCGGCGCCCAACAAGCCGCCCAGGCCGCCGGTTACCGGCTGCTGCTGTGCGACACCCAGGGCCGCGAAGACATCGAGTGTGAATTTGCCGAACTGGTCTATGCCCACCAGGCCGATGGCGTGATCCAGTTGCGCGCCTTCGACCCCTTCCCCGCCGACAGCCTTGAGACCCCGCCTATGGTCAATGCCTGCGAAGTGATCAAGGGTGGACGCCACCCCACCATCAGCCTCGACAACCACGCAGCCGCCAAGGCAATGACCGAACACCTGATCAGTCTGGGCCATCGGCGGATCGGCCTGATCAAGGGCCCTCAAACCAGCCCCCTGACCCAGGATCGAGTCGCGGGTTACCTGGCCGCCCTGGATCAGGCAGGCATACCCTGCGACCCGGCGATTATTTGCCACGGAGACTTCAGCTTGCGTGCCGGATACGACGGCGCCGCCACCCTGCTGACGGTGCCGGACCGCCCTACAGCGCTGTTTTGTGAGAGCGATGAGATGGCCATTGGAGCGCTCAAGCGCATCAAGGAAGCGGGCCTACGTGTACCCAACGACATTTCATTGGTGGGGTTCGATGATATTCCACTGGCGCAGTACTGCGACCCACCGCTAACTACCATCGCACAACCTTCAGAAACATTTGGGCGCCTGGCCGTAAATATGCTGATCGACGTGATCGAGAAAAAATCGACCGTCCAGCAGACGGTGATACTACCTTTTAAGCTAACGATACGTGACAGCACTGCTCCCCCGGCTCGCTAGAATGACCATATCCCTTAACCTAACGGAGGAGCGCTAGCGACTAAACCCCGCCAACATATTGAAATCAGCGCCTGCGCTTTGAGCGTGAGGCACGAAGGCGTGACTCGTGATTTCGGTTCGGTTAGCTGTGGCGGCTACAGTATTCAGAATATCGCTGAAGAGCACGCGCCTGTCTCACCCGAAGCTGAGCATCTCCTTTGGTATCAGTACTATCTTCACGGTAGCAGTGGTCGCGCTGGATTGACCGCGAACAGAAACGAATTCTGCCATTTGCCATGGCCCATGTGGTCCCCCACGTAGGGTTTCGCACAAGAGGCGTTTGAGGCGACTGCCGCAGCGTTTGAGAACGACGACTTTGTTGAAGCGGTCACACACTTGTACCGTCATCGTTTCGGATTGGTTGAAGGTGACTCAGCTTATCGAGACATAGAATCCCGGCTTGCCGCGCCACCAAAGATCACTGTCCCTTCACTGGTTCTGGAGGTGGTGCTGATGCGGTCGATCCACCTGCCGAGGACGACCCATTCGCGCGTCATTTTACCGGGCCGTATCGCCGAGATGTCTTGGAAGGCGTTGGCCAAAACCTACCCCAAGAGACGCCGGAAAAATTTGCCGACGGGATATTGAGCCTCGTTGGTTGAGGTCATGAAAGTTACACGATAAACCCGTGATATTGATCGATCCATTCGGGGCAATTCCTGGAAAAAGCCGCCTAAACGGCAGCAGCCTCATGCAACTCCAACACCTTACCAGCGTTGGCAAACGGGACATTCGCGGTTTGACTCAGGACAAAATTCACAAACAAATGAAACAACTCGGATTGGCTGGAAATGCCAAGCTTGAAATACAGGTGCTTACGGTGATTTTTGACCGTGCCTTCCGCGATCCCCAGGTGCAGTGAAATCGAAAGGCTCGAATGCCCACGCAGGATCATGCTGACAATCAATTGTTCGCGGGGGGTGAGCTGGTCGTCGGCGAATCGCGAAAACGCATTGTTCAAGTGCTCTTTCAACGCGGAGGCACTGTCGTCGATATGCGCGCAAACACCTTGATAGTGGCGCTGCAACAACACATCGACCATCGCCCGACACTGTTGTAAACCTTTGAACTGCGCAGGCGAAAAAGGCACGGAAGCGTTCATTCGCATCAGCGAATAGGCCAGGTGACCGATGCCTGGCAATACAGAGATGAACACGATTTCTTCGGCCAATGTGCCCGACTGCATGGAAATACACGGATGAACATCGGGGGAGTTGAAGTAATCGCCCTCGAAAAAAGCATCAGGGGCCAACTCGCTCATGCGATAAAGCCCCGTCGCCCGGCCGTGGGCGCAGGCAGTGTAGACCGGGTCCAGCAAATACGTGCCGTTGAGATAGCTGTGCATCGCACCCGGTTCGCAAATGCCTTGCAGATTGTCGTGCAGTAACACCGGCGCACCGTCCGCTGGGTAGAACAGCACGCAGCTTTGGTCGAAATTGACCATGGCCCACAGCGCCTCATCCAGTTGTCGGGCAAACCCCTCACACTGCAGCAGTGCGACCAAACCGGGCGTCGCCGAGTGCCATGCGTCAAGGACGGGCGCGGCATCCATGCCATATCCGCCATCCGGAACTGAAGTTGCCATGCTATCCCCTTGTCTTTATCCAATGCGCTCCGCCAAGTGAGCGCGAGGGTGAACCAGCGATAAAGAACAAGCATATTTCTTGCCACGCCTGCCTTAAACAGCAGAGAAACCGTTGTCCACAAACAGCTGCGTGCCACTGACGAATGAAGCGTCATCGCTGGCTAAAAACAACGCGGCACGCGCGACCTCTTCGGGCTCGCACAGCCGCCCTTGCTGCAGGCTGATCGCCGCCTCGCTGGCGTCCACGCCCATCCGCTGCAACTCGCGCATTTCTCGCTCGCCGTGAGGGGTGCGGATAAACCCAGGGGCCACCGCGTTACAGCGGATACCACGGTCACGAAACTCGACGGCAATGGCACGCGCGAACATCTGGCATGCGCCCTTGCTGGCGTTATACACCACCTCGCCAGGGGTGGCGTATTGCGCAGAAATCGACGAGGTGCACACAATGCTGCCCGCGCCCTTGGCAAGCATTTGTGGCAGCACCGCCTGAGTGACCAGGTACATGCTCTTGACGTTCACGGCCATGAGCCAGTCCCACTCATGCTCCTGTACGTCCAGAAAAGGTTTTACGATCAAGGTGCCCGCGTGGTTGAAAAGCACATCCGCTGGGCCGAATTCCGCCAGCCCTCGGGCGACCGCTTCGCGAGCCTGAACGCCTTGCGAGACGTCGGCGCCCAACCCCAAGGCTTGGCCGCCTTCGGCATTAATCTCCGAGGCCAGGTCGGCGGCTGCCTCGCCGTTCAAATCGATGATTATCACCTTGGCCCCTTCCACAGCGAACAAGCGGCTTGCGGCAGCGCCGCAACCCCCCGCACCACCGGTGATAATGGCCACTTTGCCGGCCAGGCGGCCCTTACCTTTGGACAATTCGACACTAGTCATTGTGTGGGTTTCCTTCACGACCGCCACTCACGGCGAATGCTTCTTCCGGTGACAGCACCAGGCGATGACGACGATAGAAAGCAAAATAGGCCATCCCGATCAGGTACCAGCCGGCAGCCGCGAGGGCCGCCCATTTGTAGAGCGGATCGAGAAACTGATAAATCAGGGTAGCCGTCGCAATAATAATCACCGCGACCGCTCCGAATATCCCGTACGGGCTGCGATATGGCCGATGCAGATCCGCGAAGGAGCGCTTCAGGCGAATGAACGCGATGCTTTGCAGGATGTAGGAAATCATGCCGGCGAACACAATCATGCTCACCAGGATTCCGCCCATCAATGGGTTGTTGTCCTTGCCGAACGTAAACCAGCAGAGCATCAGGATACCCAGAGCCGCCAGAGCGCCCGTGGCCAGCGCAATATTCGGCGTATTGCGGATTGGGTGCGTTACCGAGAGCCCGGTGGGCAAGTAACCGGCACGCGACAGCGAATAGATATTGCGCCCTGCGGCAAAGCTGCCGGCCAGGAATGACGCCGCCAGGCCCAGCACGGCAACGGCCGACAACAGCTTGCTGGCGGTGTGCCCAAAAATCTCGCGGAAGCCATCGAGCAGGGGCTCCGATGAGGTGCTCATGAAGAAGCTGCCACCGCCGATCGAGGCGCTGAAAAACAGCACGCCCAATGCCAGCACCGCAAGAATCAGGGTGCCCCAGACTAACGCCTGCGGTAAATGTCGAGTCGGGTTGTGCGATTCCTCGGCAGTCAGCGGCAATTGCTCGATGGCCAGGAACATGTAGACAGCGAATGGCAATGCCAGCATGACGCCGGTCATTCCGAACGGCAGCCAAGGCCCGTTACCGCCCTGCACCTCGACCACCTTACCGCTGGCGTCCGCCGCAAGGTTCAGGGCATTCCCACTGAAGTCCATATGCGGGTAAGCCGCAATAAAGAACACCACCAACACCGATACTGCCGCGAGGGTGATGAGCACAACGGCGCGCATCGACACCCCCAGCCCCCGGTTCGAAAGCAGCAGCATGCAGGCATAGCCGACCACCCACCACACCGGTTGCCATTCGGGGCCGGTGCCGAAAATCGCGGTCAGGTAGGCCCCCATGAAAAACATATTCCCTGCGGGCGCCAGGATAAACTCGATGTTCTCGGCAAGGCCTGTGCTGAACCCACCCCACGGGCCCATTGTGGTGCGTGCAAATGAATAGGCGCCGCCGGTATGCGGCAGCGCAGCGGCCATTTCGCCGATGGATGAGCACAGGAAAAGGTACATCACGGCAATGATCAGCAAGGCCAGAAACATGCCGCCGAAGCCCTGCGCCAAACCCAGATTCCAACCGGAATACTGCCCCGCCACCACCGCACCGACGCCGAGAATCAGCAGGGTGAAGAAACCTGCATGACGCTGCAGGCGACGTTGCTCAAAGTAACCACTTTCCACACTTTGATAACTGACCCCTGACGGGTTAACGGCCGCAGTCGGCGCTTTTATTGTCGATCTGTCCACGCGGTGATCCTCCAAATCGGGCTCAAGGCAAATGCCTCTATCGTCATCTTCAAATGCACCGCGCACGCTGCCTATGTCTCCAAGGGGACATGTCGAAAGCGGAATACGATACCAACCCTGTTACCCCAAAAGGGGCATTGAACATGACCCCATAGTAGGAAGCAGTAGAAGATCGGCATATACCCTTCCAAAGTAACCCTACGCCGGCTCGTTCGTGACGTCGTATATGTGAAGCATCTCGATTGGATGCGGCTAGCCAGTAATGACTACACCCGTCAAAAGTCGCCTTTGAACCCAAGGTTCCAAGACGCGCGCAACGCTGCTTTTTTTAATGCCCTTACCTGCTCAGGATTCACTTCTCGGGAAATATTCTGCACGGTCGCCACCAGCGCTACAGTGCCGATAAACTCCGCATTGATGCCCAGTATTGGTGCGGCAATCGCAGAAATACCCAAGGTTTCTTCCTCGATCGCAGTGGCCCAACCTCGGGTACGCACCTCACTGATCTGGCCTGCCAGTTGGGCGTGGTCAACCACGGTATAGGGCGTGATGGCCGGCAGTTCGAGGGGCAGTTGCTCCCGCCCCAACTGCTTGGCGAAAGCCAGCACCACCTTGCCCTGGGCGTTGCAATGCAGCTGCAATTCAGTGCCGGTGCGCACGCCGATTTCGAGGGTAGACTTGCCCAACTGGGTCTCGACCACCATCAGGCGACGCCCCTGCAAAACCGACAAGACCACCGACAGTCCCAACTCCTCGCGCAGGTCGCGGATCGCGTCAGCCGACGCGCTTAGCAGGTCGATACCGTCGGCGGCGATTTTCCCAAGGACGTAGGCCTGGATACCTAGGCGATATTTGGATGTCTGCGGGTTCTGGCTCAGGTAGCCACGCTCCACCAGGGTTTTCAGGTGCCTGAACACAGAGCCCTTGGTGGTGCCCAGTTGCATCGCCAAGTCGCTGACGCCCACCTCCTCGCTGGCCCCGGCGACACGCTCCAATACATCGAGCGCCAGTTGTACGGACCTGACCCCACCCTTACCTATTTTATCACTCATCGTTGGTCCCTTTTTTTAACGTTCGCCCGTGGGGCTAGTCGGCCTGGCAAGCTTTATGCTGCAAATAAAATACCTTGTTCGCACAGGCGAAACGATACCGCTTCACAATGAATACTCACAAGATCCCTTCTGGTGATTCACCCAGCGAGCGCCGTCGACTCCACATAATCCGCTCTCATCCTACAACCCTCTGATTTAACTATAGGTCTTCCTCGCACAGTCGGAGAACGATCAACCATTGTTCGCTAACAGAAACAACATTACCCACAGCGAAACACAAAATATTTGACGAGCGCGTTCAATCATCGTAAAAATAAAACCACGTACCGCATACGCATACGCCAAAACAAAGAGGATGACGTCATGACCGCCCGTGATTCGGCGATGGCCAAGCGAGATATCGCCCACCATCTCCATCCGCAGACCAACCTACGGCTGCATGAACAAGTGGGGCCGTTGCTGATCGAGCGTGGGGAAGGCATCTACGTGTTTGATGACCAGGGTCAGCGTTACATTGAGGGCATGTCGGGGCTCTGGTGCGCGACGCTGGGTTTCAGCCAGCCGCGCCTGGCCGAAGCGGCTTACGCGCAGATGCTCAAGCTGCCTTATCAACAAACGTTCGCTCACCGCAGCCACGGCCCGGCTGCTGATCTGGCCGCTGAACTGATCGCTCACGCGCCTGCCGGGCTCGACAAAGTGGTGTTCCAGAGTTCGGGCTCCGAAGCCATCGACACGGCCATCAAGCTGGTGCGCTATTACCACATCGCCCTCGGCAAGCCCGGCAAGCACCGCCTCATCGCCCGGCAGCGCAGCTACCATGGCACCACCCTGGCCGCCGCCAGCCTCACCGGCCTGCCGAACATGCATAAAGGTTGGGGCGACCCGCTGGCAGATGTGATCCATGTACGCTGCCCGCACCTGTATCGCCAAGGGCTGCCTGGGGAAACCGAAGAAGCGTTTACGACACGCCTGGCAGAAGAACTGGAACAAACCATCCTTGACGCCGGACCGGACACCATCGGGGCCTTCTTTGCCGAGCCGGTGATGGGCACCGGCGGCGTGATCCTGCCGCCGGCGGGCTACTTCACCAAGGTGCAGGCGGTGCTGCGCAAATACGACATTTTGATGGTGGCCGACGAGGTAATCTGCGGCTTTGGTCGTACCGGTTACTACTGGGGTTGCCAGGCGATGGGCATCCAGCCGGATATGCTGACCTGCGCCAAAGGGCTCTCGGCCGCGTTCCAACCGATCTCGGCCCTGCTGCTCAGCGATCGGATATATCAAGTGATCGCCGACCAGAGCAATGCACTCGGCGGCCTCGGTCATGGCTACACCTACGGTGGACATCCCGTCGCAGCGGCGGTGGCCTTGGAAACCCTGCGCATGTACGACGAATTGAATATCGTCGAGCATGTGGTCGAAGTGTCCAAGGCCTTCCAGGCGGGCGTAAAAGCCTTCTCCGACCATCCTCTGGTAGGTGAAGCGCGGGGTATCGGCTTGATGGCGGCGCTGGAGTTCGTCGCTGACAAACACACACGCGAGCCTTTCCCGGCCGAGCTGAAAGTGGCGACTCAGGTGAGTAACGCGCTGCAGAGCCGGTCCATTCTGTTACGCGCCTTGGGCGACACCCTGGTCATGGCGCCGCCGCTGATTGTCGATGCCGATCAGATCCAGACTATTCTCAACGCTGTGGGTGAGGCACTGGATGAAGTCCTTGCGAGTATCCGCCCATGACCGCACAGCCTATTCGCTCGCTACCCAGGGTCCCTATGCCTGTACCCGATACTTCCTCACCCCACCCGCAGAGCCCGGTGCTGGTTCGCTTTGAAGGTGTCCACAAGACTTATGACGAACGCAGCTGGGTGGTCGACAACCTGGACCTGAACATCCGCCAAGGCGAGTTCCTGTCCCTGCTCGGCCCCAGCGGCTCAGGCAAGACCACGACCTTGATGATGCTTGCCGGTTTCGACGCGCCGGACCGGGGGCGCATCCTCATGGAGGGCAACGACATCAGCAAATTGCCCGCCTACAAGCGTGACATGGGCGTGGTGTTCCAGAGCTACGCGCTGTTCCCGCACATGAGCGTGGCACAGAACGTCGCCTTCCCGCTCAACCTGCGCAAGGTGCCCTCGGCCGAGGCAAAGGAGCGCGTCAAGGAAGCTCTTGCGCTGGCACGCCTCGAGGGTTTCGAAGAGCGCAATCCCGGCCAACTGTCCGGTGGCCAGCAGCAACGTGTGGCACTGGCCCGTGCGTTGGTGTATCGCCCGCGCATGCTGTTGATGGACGAGCCGCTGGGGGCACTGGACAAGGCACTGCGTGAGCACATGCAACTGGAGTTGAAGGCCATCCATAAACAGCTGGGCATCACCTTCGTCTACGTCACCCATGACCAGGACGAAGCGATGACCATGTCCGACCGTGTCGCCGTATTCAATGAAGGCAAGATTGCGCAGATCGATTCCCCGCAAGCCATCTATAACCGCCCTTCAACCCGCTTCGTCGCCAACTTCCTTGGCGAAACCAATGTGCTGGAAGGCGTTGTGCTGAGTACCTCGGGTGGCCAGGCGCAGATCCGCCTCAGCGAAGATGGCTCGGTCCATGAAGCGTCCTGCGCCGACCCGAAACTGGCGGCGGGCAGCGCAGCCGCGCTGGCGATTCGTCCCGAAAACCTGCGCCTCGCCGCACCCGGCGAAGTGGCGGTCCAGGCCTGCGTGATCGACAGCATTTTTCACGGTGCCCACTGCAAATTGCGCTTGCACATGGCCAACGGCACTGAGCTGTCTATGACCTACAACCCGGGCAGCCTGGGGCGAACGCCGCCGATACCGGGTGAAATGCTCGCGCTGGCCTTGCCAGGCATGCAGGCAATGATCCTGCGCTGAACCACCCAAAAGAATAATGACTGTATCGATCTGTTGCCGTACTGCTGCCGACAATAACCACACCAAATGGCTGGGAGTCACATCATGTTCAATCCATGCTCCATTCGTAGCTTTACCTTCATCCTGTGCGGGCTTGCCCTGCTGCACGGCACCGCCCAAGCCCGCGACCTGACAGTCGCTTCCTGGGGCGGCGCTTACCAGGATGTTCAGCGCAAGATCTTCTTCACCCCTTACAGCCAAGCCAGCGGGAACAAGGTGATCGATGACAGCTGGGACGGCGGTATCGGATTGTTGCGCACCCGCGCGGAAGGTGCGGACAGCGGTTGGGACGTCGTACAGGTCGAAGCTGAAGACCTGCAACTGGGGTGCAGCGAAGGGCTGTTTGTTTCGATGGACTTCCAGCGCATCGGCGGCAAGGACAACTATATTCCCAGCGCCGTCAGCGAGTGCGGCGTCGGCAGTGCGGTCTATAACTTCGTGCTGGGCTACGACACCAGCAAAGTCAGCCGTGCCCCGAAAGACTGGACCGACTTCTTCGACACCCAGACCTTTCCCGGTAAACGCGCGCTGCGCCAAGGCCCCAAGGGTAACCTGGAGATCGCGCTGATGGCCGACGGCGTTGCGCCGGCCGATGTCTACAAGACCCTCAATACCCCAGGCGGCGTCGAGCGCGCCTTCAAGAAACTCAACACCATTAAAAGCCAACTGCTGTTCTGGAAAGCCGGCGGCCAACCGATGCAATTGCTGGCGTCAGGCGAAGTGAGCATGACCACCTCGTACAACGGCCGGGTGACCAATGCCATCCACCAGGACCACAAGCCGTTCGGCCTGGTGTGGAACCAGTCACTGCAAACCATGGACAGCTGGGTGATCCTGGCTAACTCGCCCAACGTCGACAAGGCCTACGGCCTGCTCAACGTGATGGGCAAGGCGGAAAATCAGAAGCTATGGCCAAGCCTGCAACCGACCGGCATCACTTCGGTCAAGGGCATTGCCGAGACAGATCCTGCCGCCCTGGCCGATTCCCCCAGTGCACCGCAGAACAGCGCCAACGTGCTGGTGCTCAATGACAAGTTCTGGGTCGATCGTATCGACGAGTTAAACGCCAAATGGACCGCCTGGTCGGCCCAGTGACGCAGATCGAGTACACGACATGAGCACAATTGTTTTGAATGACTCAGTGCCCGTGGTTGCCCGCAAGGATCGAGGCGCGCTCTGGCGCGCCTATGGTCTGCTGGTGCCTTTGGTGGTGTTTTTGCTGCTGACGTTCGTAGGCCCGATCGGCACCTTGCTCTGGCGCGCGGTCGCCGACAACGAACTGCCCCAGGCAATGCCGGCCACCGCCATCGCGGTGGCGCAATGGGACGGCCACTCGGCCCCCGACGAGCGTCTGTTCAAGCCGCTGATCGCAGACCTGAAAACCGTCGCACCGCGTGACCTGGCGTCCGCCGCACGACGCCTGGCTTACGAGGCGCCAGCACTACGCGCCCTGCTCATGGCCGCCAAGCGTGAGGCAGGCAAACTCAAGGGCAGCACCGAAGAGATGCGACAGCTGGACCCACGTTGGCTGGATAACGCCACCTGGCAAACCTTCAAACGTGCCTCTGGCCCCGTCGGGACCTATCACCTGTTGTCCGCCGTGGACATGAAGCACGACTACCAGCAAGGTCTGGTCAGCAAGGATGAAGCCGGGCTATACCGCTCTATCCTAGGGCGGACATTCGGCATCGCCGCCATCACCACCCTGGTCTGTGTGCTACTGGCGTTCCCGCTGTGCGCGTATCTCGACCGCCGCACACCCCGGATGCGCAATGCCTTGCTACTGCTGATCCTGCTGCCGTTCTGGACCTCGATCCTGGTGCGTACCACCGCATGGATGGTACTGCTGCAAGATAATGGCATCGTCAACGCTGCATTGTTGAAACTGGGCTTGATCAACAGCCCCCTGCACCTGTTGTACAACCGCTTCGGCGTTATCCTGGCGCTGGTCCATGTGATGCTACCGTTTATGGTGTTCCCCTTGCTCGCAGCCATGTCCAGTTGCAATCGCTTGCTGGTGCAAGCGGCCTACTCCATGGGCGCTCGGCCGCTGCGGGTGTTCTTTCAGGTGTACATGCCGCAAGTGTTGCCGGGCGTGGCGGCAGGCGCGCTGATGGTGTTCATTGTGACGCTGGGCTTTTACATCACCCCGGCACTCCTGGGCGGGCCTGCTGACCAGATGATCAGTTTCTACATCGCACAGTTCACCACCGGCACGTTGAACTGGGGCCTTGCTTCGGCGCTGGGGCTGGTGCTGCTGGTGGCGACCACCCTGCTCTATCTTATCCAAGCGCATCTGGCGCGCCGCACCACAGGAGCGAAGTGATGGTTCGTAACCCAAACAGCGGGCCGGTTGCCTGGCTCGGCAACCTGGGGCTGTCCTTAGGCGGCTGGCTGGTCCTGGCATTTCTGCTACTGCCGATCCTGATCGTGCTGCCCCTGTCGTTCAGCGACAACCGCTACATGTCATTGCCGCTGGGGCATTTCACCCTGCATTGGTACGAGGACTTCTTCTCTTCCAGGCAATGGTTGGGCGCACTGTTCAACAGTTTTGCCATTGCCCTCGCCAGTACGGTGCTGGCGGTGGTGCTAGGCGGACTGGCAGCGCTGGGGCTGCGCCATCCGGCGATGCCGGGCAAGCGCGTGATTGAGGTGCTGCTGATCGCACCCATGATCGTGCCGGCGGTCATCGTCGGCGTGGGTATGTACTTCGTATTTTCCAACGCCGGCCTCACCCGTACCTACCTTGGCCTGATCCTGGCGCACACCACGCTGGCAGTGCCCTTTGTGGTGGTGAACGTCGGCTCGGCGCTGGGGGGTCTAAATCAACGCTTGTTATGGGCTGCCGCAAGCATGGGCGCGACGCCCTGGATGACGTTACGCAAAGTCACCCTGTCATTGGTCTCGCCAGGACTGGTGTCGGGTGGTTTGTTTGCGTTCGCCACCTCACTGGATGAAGTGGTGGTGACGCTGTTTCTAGCCGGCCCCGATCAACGCACCCTGCCCCGCGAAATGTTCACCACCGCCCGTGAAGCGCTGAGCCCGGTGCTGCTGTCGGCAGCCACCATCATGGTGTTGTTTGCCACGCTGTTGCTACTGGTGTCGCGCTCGGTGAGCCGCCGCTAGTTAACCCCCGCGGCCTGCCTCGCAGGCCCTGCCCCAAACCGCTCACGGGCCAAGCCCGTGGGCCGGCGCGCGCCCTTGAAAAGCCTGACTTAGAAACCTGTATTCGGTGCTTGACACGCTGAGCGAAGCCTTACTAACATCGAAACACACAAAGAAATGATGTTTCCCACAGAGAAACAGATAGTCATGCACTTTCGCTCACTGCCAACACCTATCCATTTGCGTCACGTCGCCGGCCTCCAAGCACAGAGAGCCACCATGCACCTCATCTGAACCGACCCGAGGACACTGCCCAACCAATGAGATGACAGCTTTTTCTTGCGTTACACGTTTAGGCCTTTTGCTGGTGAAACCCGGCAACCACAACAAGAAAAACTCCATAAGCCTTTAAACTGCCACTGACAGGAATACTGATGTCCATTACCGAAAACGACTCAAACACCCCGCAAGGCACGGGCGGTACCGATGCAGGCCGCCGCCAGGTTTTAAAAGGACTTGTCGGCGGGGTTATCGCCGGTTCGCTGCCCGGCGTTGCCTGGTCTGCGGCCGTTCAACCCGCCGTGGGCAGCCCCCAAACACCCGCGAAAGCGACGGGAGAGATTGTCGACTGGAGTGCGACCCAATTGAGCCTGGCCATTCATAGGCGGCAGGTGTCTTGCCGTGAGGTGATGGCGGCCTATTTGGCGCGCATCGAGCAGCTCAATCCCACCTATAACGCCCTCGTCGCCCTGCGCGACTCCAACACCCTGCTTAAAGAGGCATCGACCTACGACGTCAAACTCAAGGCGGGCGAATCCCTGGGTTGGCTGCATGGTATCCCGCAAGCACCCAAGGACCTGGCGTTGACCAAGGATATCGTCACCACCTTTGGCTCGCCGTTGCTGCAAAAAAATCAACCCAAGGTAGATTCGATTCACGTCGCCCGAGCGCGGGCTGCCGGTGCGTTGATGATCGGCAAAACCAATACCCCCGAATTCGGCCTCGGCTCCCAAACGTACAACCCTGTGTACGGACCTACCCGCAACCCCTACAACCCGCAGAAAACCAGCGGCGGCAGCAGCGGTGGCGCCGCCACGGCGCTGGCGTTGCGTATGCTGCCGGTGGCCGATGGCAGTGACTTCGGCGGTTCCCTGCGCAACCCGGCGGCATTCTGCAACGTGTACGGCATGCGCCCGAGCCAGGGCCGGGTACCCCGCAGCCCGGCAGATGAAGTGTTTATCTCCCAGCTTGGCTACAGCGGTCCGATGGCGCGCACAGTACCGGACTTGGCGTTGCTGCTGGCCACCCAGTCGGGCCTGGACCTGTCCGATGCGCTGTCGCTGGAAACCTCTGCCGAGTTGGCCGCACTGACCCCGCAAAACGTTGAACACGTCCTTCAGTCTCGACAAACGGGCAAGAAAATTGGCTGGCTGGGGGATTGGGACAGTTACCTGACCATGGAGCCCGGCATCCTGGCGCTCTGTGAAAAAGCCCTGGGCAACCTGGCCGACCAAGGCATGCTCATCGAACCGCTCAAGTCGCCGTTTGCGCCCGAACGTCTGTGGGACACCTGGCTGGTACACCGCCACTTCGGCATTGGCAATGGCCTGCTGAAATACTACGAGGATCCGGCCAAACGCGCGCTGCTCAAGCCCGAGGCTATCTGGGAAATCGAAGGCTCGCTGAAGCTCTCCGCCGCGGATTTCTTCAACGCCAGCAAAACGCGGAGTGCCTGGTACAAGTCCCTCGTCACGCTGTTTGAACACTATGATTATCTGGCGGCCCCCACCGCCCAGGTGTTCCCGTTTGACGTCAACGAACACTGGCCCACACAAATCAACGGGCGCTCGATGGATACCTACCATCGGTGGATGGAAACCTGCTTTCCATGGACGTTATCGGGCAGCCCGATCATCAGCGTTCCGGTGGGTTTCAGCGCTCAAGGACTGCCCATGGGCATGCAATTGATCGGGCGCCCCCGTGACGACTTGGGCCTGCTCAAACTGGCGTACGCCTATGAGCAACACAACGACTGGGTCAACACGAGACGCCCGGCGCTCCAATAAAAACAGCAACGCCACTATCTAACTGAAAGAGCACCGTGCGGCCGCCTTCTTTGGCCGACGCGTGTGCGCCTGCACCTGGGGTATAAAAATGAACAACAAATATGTGTTTCATGTTGCGCTGACCTGCGCCCTGCCCCTGAGCGCGCTGGCCGATAACAGTGGCTTTATCGAGGACTCACACTTCTCCATAAAAGCCCGCAATTTCTATATGAACCGCAACTTTCTCGATGACCGTACTTCCCAGAATTATTCTGAGGAATGGGCACAAGGCTTTATCGGGATTTTCGAATCAGGCTTCACCACGGGTACCATCGGGTTCGGTGTGGACGCCATTGGCCTGCTCGGCATCAAGCTGGATACCGGTAACGGCCGTAAGGGCGGCGGGACGCTGCTGCTCGAAGAGGACAGTGACGGCGCCAAATCTCAATACTCAAAGGGCGGCGTGGCGGTAAAAGCCAAGATATCCAATACCGTATTGAAATATGGCGAGCAACTGATGAGCCTGCCGGTGCTAGCCACCAGCGACAACCGACTGCTGCCGGAGACCACTCAGGGCTGGCTTGTCACCAGCAAGGAAATCACCGACCTGACGCTGCACGCCGGCCACTTCACCGCCACGCGCAGTCGCGACCAGAGCGAGCACGACAGCGGCCACCTCAGTTCCCTCGACCTGTTTGGCGGCAGCTACCAGATCAACCGCAACCTCAATGCCCGGGCCTACCATTCGGATGTCGAAGACTATTGGCGCAAGCACTACGTGGGCGCCACCGCCAGCCTGCCCTTGGGCGAAGGCTACAGCACCAAATTCGACTTCAACGGCTATGACACCAAGAGCCAGGGTCAGCAGCGCGGCGGTGTGTTGGACAACCGCATCTGGAGCCTCTCGGCCTCGCTGGCAGCCGGCCCGCACACGTTCTTGATTGCCCACCAGCGCGTCACTGGCCATGGCAACTACAGCTACGGCGTGGACGGCAACAGCACCGTTTTCCTGGCCAACTCCGTGCAGTACTCGGACTTTAACTACGAAAACGAGCGTTCCTGGCAGGCGCGCTACGACTTCGATTTTGCCGCTCTGGGTGTGCCGGGGTTGAGCTTTATGACGCGCTATCTGAAGGGTACCGACTTCCACACCGCCAAAACCGACGACGGTCACGCGTGGGAGCGGGATATCGAAGCCAAGTACGTGGTGCAATCCGGGTCGGCCAAGAACCTGTCATTCCGGGTTCGTCAGGCCAGCTTTCGCAGCCCGGACCGAGGCTTGAACTTCAACGAGGTGAGGCTGATCACCGAGTATCCGATCAACGTCTTCTGAGTCAGGCATTACCCGGCCACGCCCCGCTGCGGGACGTGGCCGGAGAGCCAGAACTACAGGCGGCGGTAGGTACCCGCGTGCAGTCGTTCGCTGATTTCTGCGGCGGCCGACTGCAACTCGCGCAGCATGGCAGCCGGTGGCGGCGATGGGATCGCCGCGCTTGGGCCAACAATGCCGATGGTCCCGACAATCAGGTCGTTCTCGCGGAAGATCGGGCAGCACAGCGCATTGATACCCAGGGTCACTTCACCGTCGGCGTCGTCGTACAGGCGCTGACGGATCAACGCCAGGCGCTGCACCAATTCATCGGGATCATACAACGTACGCTCAGTCAGGCGCGGCATCTTGCGCCGCAGCACCCGCTGCTGGCTGGCCGCGTCCGCAAACGCCAGCACCGTTCGCCCCTGGGCAGAACAGTACGGCAGCACGCGGTTACCCGGCTTCACCGAAATGCACACATTGGCCTTGGATTCGACGCACGACACTACCAACGCCGTGTCATGGGTCGCGACCGCCAACAACGCGGTCTGCCCGGTGGCATCGCGGATACGGGTGAGGTAAGGGTCAGCGATGGCGCGCAAATCGAACTGCTCGCCAGCGGCCTCGCCATAGGCCACCAGGCGAGCACCGAGCAGGTATTTTTCGCTGACAGGGTCTTGCTCGAGAATACCGAGCTGGCGCATCGACGCCAGGTGCCGGTAGGTCCTCGGCTTGGCGGTCTGCAGTTGATGAGCGAGTTCGGTCACCCCCAGCGGACGGCGCGCGGCCGTCAGCTCATCAAGCAGGCGGAACACCATTTCCACTGATTCCAGCAGTACGGGGCCGGTGCTGGGCTTTTCGTCATCCTGTACCAAGAGGTCACCTCAAGCGATAGCTGGGAAAGCCCCGATTGTATCGCTTGAAGAAACACTTGTGTTGGTCTGCGACATCAAATGACGGACGCTTCGCCCACCGCCGAGGCGGCACGCGCCGAGGGTAGTTTGACGCGAAACATCACGAACGCGCCGAGCAACGTCATGGCCGCCAGTACATACAGGCCATATTCCAAGTGCCCGCTGCTCTGTTTGACCCAGCCCATCATGAAAGGACTGGCATACCCCCCCAGGTTGCCCACCGTTGCGATCAGCGCGATACCCGCTGCCGCTGCGGTGCCCGTCAACAACACGCCCGGCAGCGCCCAGAGCACACAAAAACCTGCCAGGCCACCGGACATCGCCAGGCTCAGCCCCGCCAGAGACAGCACCGGGTGCTCGTGGAAATACGCCGCGAACGCCAGCCCCAGCGCGGAAGCCAGGTTGCACAGCGTGCCGTGCCAACGCCGTTCACGGGTTCTGTCGGAATGGCGGCTGACCAGCACCATTACCACCGAAGCCACGGCGAAGGGAATGGCCGCGATCAACCCGGTATGGAACAGACTCTTGATGCCCAGCCCCTGAACAATCTGCGGCAACCAGAACGACACGCCATAGGTGCCGCACAGTAACGCGAAGTTCACGTAGATCAGGCACCACAGCGCCTTGTTCACAAATGCCCCACGAAAGTTGTGACTGGCGCCCGCGGCCTCATGCTGCTGACGCTGCGTGGCGAGTTGCTGCACCACCCGGGCATTCTGCTCCGGGGTCAACCAGTGCACGTTGCCAGGCCGGTCATCCAGGTAGAAGTACACAACGATGCCCAGCAATACGGCGGGCAAGCCTTCGAGCAGGAACAACCACTGCCAGCCCGCCATACCGCCGTAACCGGCGAAGGTCTGCATGATCCAGCCGGACAACGGGCTGCCCAATACCCCCGCCATGGCGATGCCCAGGTTGAACCAGGCCATGCCTTGGGAACGGGCATAGGACGGAAACCAGTAGGTCATGTACAGCACGACACCGGGATAAAACCCGGCTTCCGCCATGCCCAGCAGGAAGCGCAGCACATAGAAGGCGTTCGGGGTTTTGACGAACAGCATGGCGATCGACAACAACCCCCAGGTGATCATGATGCGGGTGATCCAGAACCGCGCACCCACGCGCTGCAACACCATGTTGCTAGGGATCTCGCACAGGCAGTAGCCGATAAAGAACACACCGGCGCCAAAGCCGAAGGCCATGTCGCTGAGGCCAATGTCGGCGGCCATCTGCAACTTGGCGAAACCGACATTGACCCGGTCCAGGAAGGCGACCACGTACAACACGAACAGAAACGGCAGGATGCGCCAGGCGATCCGATTGTAGAGCGCGCAGTCCTGCGCGCTGTCGAAGGTGTTCCGGGATATGAGGTTCATCGCTGTACTCTTGTAATTGTTGTATAGGCGAAGAAGCGCCGGTCAAGGCGAGGGTCAGTGACTCAGGCGGCACTCCCCAGGATGAAGTCGGCACAGCGCTCGCCGATCATGATGCTCGGCGCATTGGTGTTGCCACTGACGATGGTTGGCATGATGGACGCGTCGGCCACCCGCAGCCCTTGAACGCCGTGGACCCGCAGGTCCGGCCCGACCACGGCGGCGGCGTCCGTGCCCATGCGGCAGGTGCCCGCCGGGTGGAATACCGTCTTGGCCACACTGCGTACATAGTCCTCCAGGACCTGGTCAGGCACATCGTCGTGGTCCGGTAGCAGCAACATGTTGTGAACCACACTGGCCAGTGCCGGGGCCCGCAGGATCCGCCGCGCGAACTTCACCCCGGCGACCAGGGTGCGCAGGTCGTATTCGTCACTCAGGTAGTTGGCTTTGAGCGACACCTCTTGCATCGGGTCGGCGCTTTTCAGGCGCAACTGGCCACGGGAACGCGGGCGCAAGACACAAGGGTTGATCGAGATCCCGTGACCGCTGGGCGGCAAGCGATCGATGTCGCCGACCAGCGCAGGCACCACATGGAACTGCACGTCTGGGCGGCCGCAGCCGGTGGCGTCGACAAAGGCACCGCTTTCCACCACGTTGGAGCTCAGCAGGCCACTGCGATTGGCCAGGTACTTCAGGCCATGCCCCAACGCGTGCAGCCCGCGATCATGACCCAACAGGCTCACCGGTTTGCGTGTCTGGGCGTAGACCGAAGCACTGAGATGGTCCTGGAAATTCTCGCCGACACCCGAAGCATCGACGCGGGTGGTAATGCCCATCTCGTCCAGATGACACCGTGGCCCGATGCCGGACAGCATCAGCAGCTTGGGCGAAGCAATCGCGCCGGCGCTGACGATCACCTCGGCACGCGCGGTGAATCTGCGCGCCACGCCGTCGCGACCGCTGGCTTGCACGCCGATGACGCGCGCACCGTCGAACAGCAACTCGGTAACGTGTGTATCGGTAAGCACGTTCAGGTTCGGGTCGTTACGCAGCGGCCGCAGGTAGCTCACCGCCGAACTGGCGCGCCGACCGTGGGACGTAGTGGTCTGATAGAACCCTGCGCCCTCCTGGCGTGTGCCGTTGAAATCATCGGTGGCCGGCACCCCGGCCTCGACGGCCGCCTGCACGAAAGCACGGCTCAAGGCGTGATGGTGACGGGGGTCGCTGACGTTGAGCGGGCCCTGCTGACCGTGCAGTTCCCCCCCCAACCGGGCGTTGGATTCGCAACGGCGAAACACCGGCAGCACGTCCTGCCAGCCCCAACCCGGGCAGCCGCTAGCCTCCCAATGGTCGTAGTCTTGAGCTTGGCCGCGAATGTAGATCATCGCATTGACCGAACTGCCGCCGCCCAGCGTTCGGCCCTGGGGGATGTACACCTGGCGCTGGTTGACGAAGGGTTCGGGTTCCGTGCGGTACATCCAGGTACGGCGAGTGCCATGGACCCTGATGAAGGTACCGGGAATGTGGATATATGGATGGTTGTCGGCAGGCCCGGCCTCCAGCAGCAGTACCTGCTTGCCCGCACTCGCCAGCCGTGCGCTCAGCGCACAGCCGGCGGAACCCGCGCCAACGACAATGTAGTCAACGGTTTTCATTGTTATTGTTCTCGATGCGTCGTGGGGTTCTCAGCCGATCTGGCTGACGAACTTGGTGGTGAAGTAAGCGTCCAGGCCTTCACTGCCGCCTTCACTGCCGTAACCGCTGTCTTTCACACCGCCGAAAGGCGTCTCGGGCGCGGCCAGGCCGAAGTGGTTGATGGAAACCATCCCGGATTCCAACTCGTCCGCCAGCAAGGTGGCGCGCTGGATCGAACGGGTAAAGGCAAACGCGGCCAGACCGAACGGCAGGCTGTTGGCTTTCTCGATCACGTCTTCGACGGTGTCGAAACGCACGACGGAGGCGATCGGGCCAAAGGGTTCTTCGCACATGACCCGTGCGCCTTCAGGCACATCCGTCAGCACCGTGGCGGGGTAAAAGAAACCCGGTCCGCCGGTCCCCTTGCCGCCCAATGCCAGGTGCGCACCCAGCGCCAGGGCGTCATCGACGTATTCCTGCACGGCAGTGACGCGACGCGGGTTAGCCAACGGGCCCAATTGCGTCGACGCGTCGTGACCGTCACCCAGTTTGATGGCGGCACCGGCCTTGCAGAACGCTTCGACAAACTGCTCATACACCGAAGATTGCACGTAGAAGCGCGTCGGCGAGGCACAGATCTGCCCGCCATTGCGAAACTTCAGGCCGGCACCCAGAGCGGCCACAGCATTTACATCGACGTCATCACACACAATGAACGGCGCGTGCCCACCCAACTCCAGCGTGCAACGCTTCAGGTGCTGGCCGGCCAGGGCGCCGAGGGACCGCCCCACGGGCACGGAGCCGGTAAAGGAGACCTTGCGGATGACGTCCGAGCGGATCAGGTAATCCGAGACTTCGGCAGGCACGCCGAATACCAGATTCAACACCCCTTCCGGTACGCCGGCGTCCTGGAAGGCACGGCACAGTTCGATGCAGGACGAAGGGGTTTCTTCCGGGCCCTTGGCAATGATCGAACACCCGGCCGCGAGAGCCCCGGCGATCTTGCGTACCAACTGGCTGACCGGGAAGTTCCACGGGCTGAACGCGGCCACCGGGCCCACCGGCTCGCGCAGCACCGTCTGGCGCACACCCCGGACGCGCGGCGGAATCACCCGGCCATAGGCACGCCGACCTTCTTCGGCGTACCAGTCGATATGGTCCCCCGCGCCGAACGCTTCCAGTTTGGCTTCGGCCAGCGGTTTGCCCTGTTCCAGGGTGATCAAGGCCGCAATTTCATCCGAGCGCTGACGCACCAGATCCGCCGCCTTGCGCAGGATTTTCGAGCGATCGTAGGCGGATGTTTTGCGCCACACCTGGAAACCACGCTGGGCCGCTGCCAAGGCGCGGTCCAGATCGGCCGTGGACGCCAGGCTCAACTTGGCAATCTGTTCACCCGTGGCGGGATTGAACACATCAGCCTGGTGGAGATGGGTTCCGGAGGACCATTGACCGTCAATCAGTAGGGATTCGATAACGCGCATGTAGAAGGCCTTCAAAGGATGATTTTTATTTCACTGAAAGAAACATGATTTCTTTATACGACTCAATCCTAGGTTTTGTACGGCTTCACTGTCAAGGTCGAAAAAGCCACTTGACGATCCCTCATTGCGAGCGCTAGCTTTATCTTACAAAGAAATACTATTCCTACAAAAGAAACAAAAGGAACAACATATGAGCCTTGCCAAAGCCCTGCTTCACAATTGGAACGAACTGCCGCGCGAGACTGTGCGCAAAGGCGTCGAGCGCGTGGCATTCCGGGGTGATGACACCCTGTGTGTAATGAACTGGCTGACCCCGGGCATGGACGTGTTTCCCCACAGCCATACCTTCGAACAGCTGGTGATCATCGTGCAGGGTCGCGTGCGCTTTCACCTGGGCGCCGACGTGGTCGAAGGCGGCCCGGGCAGCATGATCCGCATTCCGGCGCATGTGATTCATTACGCAGAGCCCGTCGGCGACGAGGTGGTGATGAACCTCGATGTGTTCTCACCGATTCGCGATGACTATCGACACCTGATCGAGTACCAGGCCGCCGAGTTCGCCGAAGCCGAGCGGTCGCAGGCATGAACCGCCTGGGGTTCGCTTCACGGTTGCGTGCCGGAGAGTCGTTGGTCAGCACCTTTATCAAGACCCCCAGCCATGCGGTCGTCGAGATCGCCGGTGAGTGCGGGCTGGATGCGGTGGTGCTGGATGCCGAACACGCGCCCTTCGATCCGGCCAGCCTGGACCGTGGTTTGCTGGCGTGCCGCGCCGTTGATGTCGCCGGGCTGATCCGTGTCGCCGATGACCGCCCCGCGACCTTGCTGCAAGCCCTTGACCTGGGTGCCGACGGCCTGGTCTTGCCCCATATCGTCGATGGGGCTCAAGCACGCCAGATATTGCAGGCAACCCGGTATCGCAATGGCTGTCGTGGTTTCTCCAACTCGCCCAGGGCTGGCAGCTACGGCCGCGCCAACCTCGCCGAACACATGGCCGCTGAGGACGGTCGTCACGCGATCATTGCCCAGATAGAGGACCGTGCAGCACTGGACAACCTGGCGGCGATCGCCAGCGTCGAGCAGATTGACTGCCTGCTGGTCGGTCGTGCCGACCTGGCCGTCTCGCTCGGCGTCAGTTCACTGGATGATCCGCGCGTCGAGTCCGCTGTCAGCCGCGTGATCGAAGCTGCACGGCAAGCCGGCAAGGCTGCCGGGATTTTTGTCTCCAACAGCGAAGACCTGGAGCGCTTCAGCACCAAGGGAATGCGCTTTTTCATTCTGGGCTCGGACCAGGCGGTGCTGCGCACTGGCTGGACTCAACAGGTACGTCATTTCCACAGTTTGACTCGCTGAGCTGACTGCAAAACAACAAAAGGTAACCCCATGAACGCCATCATCCATACACCCGTCAACGAAGAACGTCAGGCTCGCATCGACAGTCTCATCCGCGGCGCCATTGATCTGCACTGCCACAGCGGCCCCTCAGTCATGCCGCGCTACTGCGACCATATTGAAGCCATGCGCGAAGCCAGCGAGGCTGGTTTGAAGGCGGTGTTGCTCAAGGATCACTATTACAGCTGCACACCCGTGACGACCTTGCTGAACAAGCACTTCAGCGAACTTGACGTTCACATGCTGTCGGGCGTGCCCCTGAACAACTCGGTCGGAGGGCTCAACGTCCATGCCGTCGAGCACGGCTTGAAGCTGGGTGCGAAACTGGTCTGGATGCCAACGTTTTCCTCGGCCAACCACATCGCCCATCACCATCAGGACGAGAAATTTACCGAAAAATTCCCGCAAACCACCCAACGCATGCTACAGCCGATCCCATTGACCGTACTCGATGAAAACGGCCGTCTGAAGGAGGAAGTGAAAGCGATCCTCGACCTGATTGCCGCAGAAGACGTGGTGCTGTCTGCCGGTCATCTGAACATCAAGGAAATCTGGCCGTTGTTCGAAGAAGCTCGCAATCGTGGCGTCAAACGACTGCTGGTCAACCATCCGACCTACGTCGTCGATGCCACGCTCGATGACATGCGCCAATTGGCCAGGGAAGGCGTCTACATGGAGCACTCCATGTGCATGTGGGTACCCGGGTCGAAGTTCAAGTTCTATGACGATCAATTTCTGCAACAAGTGATCGAAGCGGGAACCGTGGGCCTGACCATTCTCGGTTCCGACCTGGGCCAGCAAGGTAATCCAAGCATCGCCGAGGGCTTTCGTAATGTCATTGGCCAACTGCTGGATCTGAACTACAGCGACGAGGATATTCGCAAGATGACCTCCGGTAACGCTTCCCGCTTGATGAATCTGTGAGTGCACGCTCATGACGCGACTTATCACCCAGATTGGTTCACTGTCTTTTAAGAATCCGGTCTTCTGCGGGGCTGGCGAGCAGACCATGACTCGCGATGCCATCCGCGCAGCCCTGGCCAGCGGTGCTGGCGCGGTGGTAGCCAAATCCACCAACGAATCGCAAGCCGCAAAGCACCAACTGGATAAGACGGACTATGTGCTGCTGGATTCGACCTGGAACCGTTTGCCGTGGGACTTCTCTCCACCACCGGATGCCAGCCTTTTCGGTCGTTCAGGTTTGGTACAACGCGGTTTTGCCGAATGGCTCGACGACCTGGCGAAGCTGGACCTCGAAGCTCGGCAGCAGGATGCTTACGTTATTCCCAGCCTGATCCTCAGTGACCTCGAACAATGTGCGGACTTCGCCCGACGGATCGAACAGGCAGGCCTGCGAGTGTTGGAGCTGAACATTGGCGCCCCTCACGGTGAAGAAGCAGCCAAGGGCGCCATCGTCCTTGAGCGAGGCGCGGCACGCATTGAAGCCATTGTGTCGCGTATCCGGCGGGCGACGACATTACCGCTGTGGATCAAGCTCACCGGGCAAAGCGAGGACGTTGTTGGCCTGGCTCAGGCCGCGCGCAGGGGCGGAGCCGACAGCGTCGTGATGATGGGCCGTTTCATGGGTTTTCTGCCGGACCTGGAAACCGGGCGGCCCCTGCTGGGAACCAGTGCCGCAATAGGTGGGGGTTGGGCACTACCACTGACCGCACGCTGGCTGATGATGACGCGCAGAGCCATGGGCGACGACTACCCGCTGATCGCCACCAACGGCGCTCGCAGCGGGCTGGACGTCGCGCGTTTTTTGCTGTCCGGGGCCTGCGCCACAGAGATGACCTCCGCGGTGTTCACGGGCGGCTATGAAGTGTTGTCCCGTGCTGTACGCGAGCTGGATGAATATGTAGTCAAACGAGGTCTCAGCGTCGAGCAACTGCTGGGCAGTGCGGCTGATCAGGTGCAGAGCTATCAACAGCAACCTGACCGACCAGAGTGGTGGAAAGGCTTTGCCCCGGAGTGCCCAGGGTCTCCCGCCTGAAACGGCTTGGTCGGGAGATCACTGACAGTTGGCGATTGATGTTGCCTTGAGGAAGGGCCCAAAGGGCCCGTTTTTCAGACTATCATCCGGTCGAACGTGAGGGCGCCGCCACAGCTTTAGGATAGTGTGGCTCGATCTATTCAACAGGATAAATGTACTCATGAGTCGAATTCGTGGATTTCACGCACATGTGTATTTCAGCGCCGAGACGTTTGAGCAAGCCCGCATTTTGTGTGAGCACGCCAGCAAGCTATTTACGTTAAAAATGGGACGTATGCATACAGAGCCGGTTGGGCCACACCCCGACTGGAGTTGTCAGTTAGCTTTTCGCCCGGCCGTCTTTGGAGAACTGGTTCCCTGGCTGGCGCTTAACCGGGGTGAGTTGGTCATCTTCGTTCACCCCATCACCCGTAACGAATTGGCTGACCATCGCGATCATGCCATCTGGATGGGAGAGGTTCGACCGCTGGATCTGTCGACGTTGAATGAAGGCTCGACTGAATATGAACTCTAACTCAAGGCGTTGATGTAAGGTCCTACTGCTGGAATAAATCACCAACAGATAATCTCAAGCGAACGTACAAGCCTCGTCGAAACACAGACACGGCAGCATTGGCTGCAGTGGGTTTGTTCGTAACCCAGATTGACATTGCTACGAAATAGTGTGCGTGGACATGAGATCGAACGATCTCCTTTACCCGCTCGGGTCCCCCTTCATAGCGAAAGGTTCTGGATTTGTTTTGGGCGTGGGGAAACGAGCTCGCAAAATCGCGCTCGCCTCCAAACGGTCAGTGTGCCAACGCTTTGGTGGGATAAAGACCAAGCCAACCCGGTGATGGCTCACCTTTGACTTCACCGAGGTAAAGGCCGATCTGAGCACGGAAGCGCTCGACTGCTGCACGATCAGCCATGAAGTGCTCGAAAGCCGTAGGGTCGGTGTTGGGGTATTCCCAAATCTGCTTATAACCCTTTGGCGGTGCGACGTCCGTCCGTACCGACCACATGTACCAAACCTCACTTTGGGTTTTCTTGTCCAGCAACCAGCTTAGGTAAAGCTTCGCTGTCGCTGGATGTTTAGTGCCTTTCAAGATCGCCGCGCGCTGGGCCCAGGATACGAAAGGATCCTGTTTTGGCAGGACAAAACGCGAATGGGCTGCTGGGTCCGGCCTCAACGCGCCGTCGGTGGAGAACGTCACACTGGACTGTCCGCTTTCAACGTCGTCCGCTGGAGCCTGAGTACCCCGCACGTAGCGAGGTTGTTGATCCCTGAACCGCTCGACATACGACCAGCCATGCTTACTTGAGGAAAGCCGGTATCGCCATGCTGGTTGCTGGCAGAGTCGTAACGCGCACGGTTTTCGGGTGTATCGGGCGTTCGCCAGACGACGCCATCGACACCCAGCAAGCGCAACCCGGCCCAAGTGGGATAGCCGGCCGCTTCATGCCAGCTTTTTTGAGTCAAATCGAAGACTTGTCGTACGGCCTCGCTGCCCAGCCGCTGACGGGCCTGGACTACGGCGCTGGGCGCGACCAGCGGACGTTGCCCAAATCCTTAGAGGGAATTGGGAGTCGATACGAAGTTGTGGGTCAGTTCCAGTGTTCGAGCCAGACGCATAAAAAAATCCGATGCCTATTCAGGCATCGGATTTTGATTTTTTGCGACCAAAGGTCAAGCAACGAGCTTTAACTGATCGGCATTAGGCCTAAGCCTCTTTCTTGGGTTTCTACATACTTCAATGGAAGCCTATAGAAAAACAATTTAAAGCGGGAAACGAGACTCGCACTTGGTGGACGAATCATTGAAATTAAAGAATTTCTTCTTTCCGCAGCAAGAAAAGACTTCCTCGGCGGCGCGGTTAGTCGAGCCGACCACCATTTTCCCGTGCGTGCTTGATGTCTCTCGAGGGTGGGGCTCCGAAACGTCGGGCATATTCGCGGCTGAACTGGGCGACGCTTTCATAGCCGACCCGCAACGCGGCGGTGTTCACGTCTACACGCTCGGTCAACATCAGGCTGCGCGCGGCTTGCAGCCGTAGCGATTTTTGATACTGAATGGGGCTGGTGCCTGTCAGCTTTCGAAACCGGTGATGCAGGGTAGAGCTGGCCATTCCTGATCGTTCGGCGAGCTCGGCCACGTGCAGCGGCTTGTCGTAATGATATTTTAGCCATTCAATGGCTCTCACAATGCCCTTGTCCCGGTAACCATCGCGAGTGACGCTGCGCAACAAATGCCCCGCTTCACTGAGCAGCAGCCTACCGTATATCTCCCGCTTGATAAGGCCCGACATCAAACCTGCTTCAAGCGGCCGTTCGATCAGCGTGGAGAGTCGAGCGAACGCATCGAGTAGCTCACTCGTCACCATACCGGATACGAAGCCCCGTGCCTCAGTAGCCGTTTCCTGCTTTAGCGGTTCCAGGGTCAGGATCACCTCGTTGAGCATGGAAAAATCGAGCTTCAACACAATGGATAAATAAGGAGTTTGCTCGCTAGCCGCGTTAACGCGAGCCAGTGTGGGTATATCGACCGAAGTGACGAAAAACGCCCCTTGCTCGAACTTACAGGCTTCCTCGCCGAACGTGATCTCCTTCGCGCCCTGCAGAATGATGGCCACGCAGGGCTCATAAATGCAGTACTTGGGCGTACCTAGTTCGGCCACTCGATAAAAAGCCAAGCCAGGAATCGACGTCGTGCAAGCCTCGGCCAAGCCAATCTGCAGAGTGACTTTTTCGATAAGCCGTCTGAGTGCCTGGAGGCGCTCGTTGGGCTGAGTGGGTTCGCGCACGCTCGGGGAATGCGCATGGCTGATACGGAACTGCGAAAAGGAACCGCTCGTCATCACATGCACCCCTATTTACGGAATGTTCGAGTCTGCTGAGAGTATGTGACCAGCACAAGTGCATCGGCAGGATTGTGCAAAAAATATGGCGCATTAGGGTCATCCGGCCGACCCTCGTTGTTCTAACTTCTCGTACGAATACCGGCTTCGATGGCCCCCTGAAACCTCAGTCTCTAAAGGAAGATTGGATGGATAGACGAGATTTTCTTACCTATTCGGCGACTGGCGCTGTTGCAGCCGCTTTGCTGCCAGCACTGAGTGTCGCAAGTTCGGCGGCTACAGCCCCTGCGCCCTCTTCGCTGACAGAGCGCGGACGCGTGATGCCTACGCGAGGGCGGCTCGTACGCGCAGACCTGCCCCTCAATTCCCCCTCGCAGACAATGAGATACATGACCCCTCAACGCTTTGGCATGGGCGGGACGCAGATCGGCAATATCTTTGCGCTAATCGACGACGTGCAGGCGGGTTTGATTCTGCGACTGCTTGGGGGGCGGGTGTAAGGCTTTACGAAATATCGCCGTTCTGCGGGTTTGGCTTGAGTGAGTATCGTCTGGGCCGCTTTCTTCATGACAAAGATCCAGACGACTATGTGACCTCCACCAAGGTCGGCCGCGTATTGACGGCCGCGGGTGGCCCGCGTGCGGACCATGCGATCTGGAAGTCGCCTGCGCCCTTCAACTATGACTACACCGCGGCAGGCGTGCGAGGCTCCGTGGAAGACAGTCTGCAGCGTCAGGGACTGCCTCGTATCGAATCGCGCGCACAGGGGTGATGGTTGAGCTAGAAAAGATGCGTGATGAAGTTCTCATCAAGGCATGGGCCTTAGGCGTCAATACACCGAACGCCATGGTTCAGGTACTGACCAGCAATGACCCGATGCCCAACATCGCATTGCTTGCCTGCCAGTATTCCCTCCTCGACCACGCCGATGCGTTGCACAGCACCTTTGCGTCGCTGAAAAGCAAGGGCACCAGTGTCGTGGTGGGAACACCACTGAATGATGGGGTTCTGGGAGGCCGTAGCCGATATAACTTCAGTCTGGATCTACCTGCCGGAGCGGTAGAGAAGCGGGCGCGAATCATGGCCGTTGCCAGTCGACATGGCATCGATATTCATACTGCCGCCTTGCAGTTCGCAGCAGCACATCCGCAAGTGTCCGCGATTATTCCGGGGGCGCGTTCGCCGGGGCAAATCGTTTCCAATGTACAGGCGATGAAGGTCGGTATTCCGGTAGCCTTTTTGGGAAGAGCTGAAGAACCAAGGCTTGATCGATGCTCAAGCACCGGTTCCCTCATGAGCAGGGTCCACGCCCGGGCTACCTGCTGATGTAACGCTATAGTCTTCAGCCTCATTTATCCCGTGGCTGGTTTCGAACTTATCCTCCTGGGCGCAGCAACGATGCAAGCAGCAGCCGCTTTATTAGCAACTTACCGGGACACGCTTTAAATTTCTGTCGCGGCGATCACTTATATCTACAACGTCGGGAATTCAAGGACCTTATTCTCCAGCAAATAAACTGCGTACGCGTTCAAACGAGAACGCTAGCCTAAGGTCGTCATCAATGAAAACATGAACCTCTCCCTCTGGATTTTGCGTTGGCTGCGTAGAGGTAGCCTCCCGGTTGAAATCGGACGCACTTTTCACTTCATCAGCGACGCGATCACTCTTGGACTATGCCTATTCTTGTGGCTCTCAGGTCTTGGTTTCCTTGCCCTTTACGCGATGGAGTCACCGGAAAAATTTGAAAACCCTAGACTCTGGGCGAATGTAATCGTGGTGATCGTCCTGACCATCAATGGAGTCATCATCCGCGCGTTTGTGTTACCAGAAACACTACCCGACTTGAGTCGCCTCCTGCTCTTTGGGGTTTCCCGCAGGAGAGCTGCCTTATTTCTTGCAGCAGGTGCGGCTTCGGGTGTGTCTTGGTACACAGCTTTTGCCTTCGGCATTTTTCGTGAGTTAAACAACAGCGTCACATTCACCCTGTTGGTCATCATGTGGCTTACGCTGATAATAGCCGCCTCTCTCGCCGCAATCCTGCTTTGGTTAAACTCTGCCGCGGGATCAAGAAGATCGCCTTCGCTCAGCCCTCCGATTTAAAATAAGGACCATTCTGGACATTGATATTTTCGAAGCTTGGGTCCCCCCTGCTACTCAGGACGCCGCGCGGCTTCGACATTGCGTCGATTGAAGATACCGATCATAGGTGTTCCGTGGGCACGCATGATCGGCTCGATACGGCGATGCAGTGCGTGGTAGTGATAGAACGGCACCCGCGGGAATAGGTGGTGAACGGAGTGCAGGTTCTGCCCGAGCCAGAACCACTCCAACGGTTTCATCCATCCGGGCATGATCAGACTGTTGGTGTTCCGGTAACGAGAGGAGTCCTTGTACGGCACGTGGGGGCGATAGGCGAACCAGTACGCGACGAAATATCCACCGGCCAAGTAGCCGAACAACAGCAGAGCCCAGGTATGCTCTCGCTCAATGAGCGTAATGAGCGCAACCCGCCAGCCGATCGCGAACAGCACTTCAGCAATGTACGCCGCCTTTACCCGCCGTGGAGCGGTCGGCCAATAATCGCGGAACAAGAAGGTGTTCTGGACCCACAGAAAACGAAATCCGCAAACCAGGAAGGCGAGCAATCCACCGCTCATGCCGTTAACGACGTAGTCCGGATCCTTGTCCGGCTGGTTGGTGTAGCGATGATGGGTGAAATGCTCGACCTTGTGAGTAGAGAACGGCACTATCATCAAAGGCGCGACCAGGTACCCACAAAGATCATTGAGCCACTGCAGTCGATTATGATCACCGTGAATGTTTCCATGCACGGCCTCATGCAGAGGTGTATAGGACATGTATGTAACGACGGCGTAGATCAGCGTTGCAGTTGTCAGCGACAACTGGCCTGTCGCAAACAGGTAAAAGTCCCCAATAAGCGATGTCCACACCAGTAACACCAGTGCCATCGTCGGCCAGGCCAGTTCAGCGGTGTATTCGCGTGCCGTGGCGACGGCCTTCTTATTCAGCGCGTTGAGATCCAGATCCATGGTCGTCCTCCCGGGACGTTCTTATTGTTTGGTGTTTGCGCAACCTTAGCGGGTAGTCGTGTAGCCTTAGTAGGACATGGGGGGCCTTTCGCCATGCATTTCTGGCCAGGCCGTATCACACCGTTGTTTCAGAAGATTCCGGCATGGGCATACCAAAGCACGCGAGCTTTAAGCACCCCGTCGCCATCAGTCAGGTGATGGTGAACTTCGCCGCGCGCTACGGCGTCCATGCACAGACGTGCCTGCTGGGTACCGGCATCATCGAAGCGCAGCTGCGGGACGCGGACGCCCTGATCACACGCGAGCAGGAGATGCGTCTGATTGAAAACCTGATGCTCGCTTTGCCGGACGTTCCCGCACTGGGCTTCGAGCTCGGCCTGCGATACAACGTTGCGACTTTCGGCATCTGGGGATTTGCGCTGCGAACCAGTCGCAATGTGCACGAGGCCGTTCAGTGCGCGCTGCGCTATCTGCCGCTCAGCACGGCGTACTGCCGATTGGAGATATTCTGCGACCAGCACGAATATGGCACTAGCGTCGACGCCTCGGCGATCCCGCACCACCTGCGGCAGTTCCTGTTGGAGCGAGATATGGCGACAGGCATTCGTCTGTTCGACGAGCTGGCGTTGTCGGGATTGCATGTGCTGCGGCTCGAATTTCAGGGCAGGCCGCCGGCGCACGCGGACCGGATCGAAGCACTCAGCGGCATCGCGCCACACTATGGATGTTCGCGCAACGCCATCGTGCTGCGTCGGCAAGATGCGGAGTTGCCTCTGCCGATGTACGACCTACATCTGGTCCGACTGTTGGAAGATCAGTGCCGCACGCAACTGCAGAGACGGCAAGTCGGCGGCGTCACCGGCCAGGTCCGACAATTTCTCTTGGGGGCAACGGGGCTGGCAGCCTCCCTCGAAGAGGTTGCGAATCAGCTGGCGATGGCCCCGCGCAGCCTGCATCGCAGGCTGACAGAGGAAGGCACTACCTTCCGCAAACTCGTCGAGGCGGAGCGTAAACAACTTGCTGGGCAACTGTTGGAAAATACTGAGATGAAGCAGGAGGATCTAGCGTTTCAGCTTGGCTACGCTGATTCTACAGCCTTTGCGCGTGCGTTCCGACGCTGGTTTGGACAGTCACCGAACGAGTATCGGAAAGTCTCAAAGCGGTGAGCGCAAATCAGGAACTCCTAACTCTAGCGGTCGGCTTGCATGACGGTCTATCGTGCAAAAACAACCGACCGTCAGCCATAAGCCGGTCACTTGAGTTTTACACTCAGTGTTTAGCATCCCAGCGGCGGAATAGGACACTGGCGTTGACGCCGCCGAACCCGAATCCATTTGAGAGCGCGTGGGTGATCGGCATCTTCCGGGCATTCAGGGCAACCAGATCAAGCCCGTCTGCGGCCTCATCGGGATGATGCAGGTTCAGCGTGGGCGGTACGACCTGGTCACGCAGCGCCAGCACCGCGAAGATGGCTTCAATGCCCCCGGCCGCGCCCAGCAGGTGCCCGGTAGCGGATTTGGTAGAGGTGATCGCCACACCGGAGTCAGTGCCGAACACCGAGCGAATGGCGGCCAGTTCCCCGCTATCGCCGACCTGGGTGGAGGTCGCGTGGGCATTGATGTGCTGCACGTCGGCAGGGCTGACAGCGGCTTGGCGCAGCGCTTGCTCCATGGCACGCCGCGCGCCATTACCGTCTTCAGGGCCTGCCGTCAGGTGGTAGGCATCGGCACTGGTGCCGTAGCCGACCAGTTCCGCCAAGGGCTTGGCCCCGCGTGCCAGGGCATGCTCCAGCGATTCGATCACCAGCACGCCGGCGCCCTCGGCCATGACAAAACCGTCGCGATCACGGTCGAAGGGACGCGACGCTTCCTGCGGGCGCTCGGCAAATCCCGTGGACAGCGCGCGAGCCGCCGCGAAGCAACCTAGGGTGACACGGTCGATTGCCGCTTCGGTACCACCGCACAAGGCGATATCAGCCTCACCGCACCTGATCAACCTGGCCGCATCGCCGATGGCCTGCACCCCAGCTGCGCAGGCGGTTACCGGCGCGCCGAGCGGCCCCTTGAAACCGTGGCGGATGGAAATATTCCCCGCCGCCATGTTGGCCAGAAAGGCCGGTGCCGTGAACGGTGACAAGCGTCGCGGGCCGCGGGCGTCGGTGGTGCGTACGGCATCGGCAATCGCGCCAAAGCCACCCACGCCCGACGAGATAATCGTGGCGGTCCGCTCCTGGTCGGCCGCTTCAGTCGGATGCCAGTTGGCCTGGGCCAGAGCTTCGTCGGCGGCTACCAGGGCGAACTCGATGAAGCGATCCATTTTCTTGCGATCCTTGACCGAAATGACGCGCTCCGGGTCATAACCGGCGCTGGCGTCTTCCTCCAGCGACGGCACCTGGCCGCCCACCGCCACACCGGTACCCTCGGTGATATCGCCAGGCAGGATACGAATGCCGGAGCGTCCGGCCAGCAACCGCTGCCAGACTTCTTCAACGCCGCAGCCCAGGGGGCCAACAATACCTACGCCCGTGACAACAATTCGCTTTTGACCTTCGGCAGTACTCATAAGAACCTCTTCATTTCTCAGTCGACGCGCAATAGAAGCAGTCAGCGCTCGTTTGCTTACACCAGCCTCGCTGTTTCAGTTTAAGCAGGATGGTCAGGACGGATCTTGAACCAGATGGAATACATCGCTGGCAGGAACACCAGCGTCATGATAGTGCCGACGAACGTGCCGCCGATCAGCGTGTAGGCCAGCGTCCCCCAGAAGACCGAGTGTGTCAGGGGGATGAACGCCAGGATGGCCGCCAGCGCCGTCAGCAGCACGGGGCGGGCCCGCTGTACCGTGGCTTCGATGACCGCGTGGAACGGATCCAGCCCTTCTTGCGCGTTGTGATGGATCTGCCCGATCAGGATCAACGTGTTGCGCATCAAGATGCCCGAGAGTGCGATCAGGCCGACCAGGGCGTTGATCCCAAAAGGCTGGTGGAAGATCAGCAGGGTTGGCACCACGCCAATCAATCCCAGTGGCGCAGTGAAGAACACCATCATCATGGCCGAGATCGAACGCACCTGCACGATGATGATCAGCAGCGTCAGGGCAACCATGATCGGCAGCAGCGGCACGATCGCCTGGCCGGCCTTGCCCGACTCCTCGATGGCCCCGGCCTGCTCGATCCGGTACCCGTCAGGAAGGCTGTCGATGATCGGCTGCAATTGCTTGATGATCGCGCTCGATACGTCTGGCGGCTGCAAGTCTTCGGCAATGTCACCGCGCACGGTAATGGTCGGCGTGCGATCACGCCGCCGCAGGATCGGGTCCTCCATGCGCACATCAACTTCGCCGACCTGGGACAGCGGAACACGCTGCCCCGTCGCGCCCACCAGGGTAAAGCCTTCTATCTTGGCGGGATCGAGCCGAATATCACCCGCAGCGCGGCCGACCACCTGCACCGAACGGATGTCCTCGCGAACCGCCGTAATCGGCACCCCCGTGAGCAGGAACTGCAACTGCTGGGCGACGGAATTAGAGGTCAGGCCCACCGCCTGCAAGCGATCTTGATCCAGGCTGAAATGCAGCGTCGGCGTCAGTGGTCCCCAGTCGGTATTGACGGTCCGCATCATCGGGCTCGCTTGCATGACGTCTTGTACCCGGCCGGCGATCTCGCGCAACGTTGACGGGTCGGGGCCCATGACCCGGTAGGCCACGGGGAATGGCGAATACGGACCAAACACCAGTTGAGTCACCCGCACCCGAGCCTGCGGGGCGAGCCCTTCGGCGACGGCTTCGCGAAGACGGAACTTGAGGGTCTCACGGGCTTCCTGGCTGTCGGTCAGCACCACAATCTTGGCGAAGGACGGGTCAGGGAGCTCCGGCGCCATCGCCAGGTAGAAGCGCGGCGCACCTTGACCGATATAGGCGGTGACGATTTTCGCCTCATCCTGCTTTTGCAACCAGGCCTCCACCTTGGCAGTGGCGGCGCTGGTCTGCTCGATGGAGGTTCCATAGGGCATCTGCACCTCGACCATCACCTCGGGACGGTCTGAGGTCGGGAAGAATTGCTTCTTGACCAGGCCCATGCCGAGAATCGCCACGACAAATGTCGCGACCACGGTGCCGACTACCCACCATTTGCGCGCGATGACGCGGGTCAGAATCCGGCGGAAGCGGTTGTAATGACGAGTGTTGTAGATGGCCGCGTGACCGCCCTCGACCGGCTTGATGTCCGGCAACATCTTCACCCCCAGGTATGGCGTGAAGGCCACCGCCACCACCCAGGAGGCAATCAGGGCGATGCCGACGATCCAGAACATGTTGCTGGTGTATTCACCGGCGGTCGACTGCGCAAAGCCGTTGGGCATGAAGCCAATCGCCGTCACCAGCGTACCGGACAGCATTGGCGCAGCGGTGTGGCTCCAGGCATAGGCGGAGGCTTTGATCCGGTCGTAGCCCTCCTCCATCTTCACCACCATCATTTCGATCGCGATGATCGCGTCGTCCACCAACAGTCCGAGCGCCAGGATCAGCGAACCCAGGGTGATGCGGTCAAAGTTCTTTCCAGTGGCCGCCATCACCACAAACACTATCGCCAGTGTCAACGGTACGGCGGCTGCGACCACAACGCCTACACGCCAGCCCATGCTGAGAAAGCAAACGAGCATTACAACCAGCAACGCGACAAAAAACTTGACCATGAACTCGCCGACGGCCGAATCAATGTTCACGGCTTGATCGGTGACCTTGGTCAGCGTCATGCCCAGTGGCATGCCTTCATTGATCCTGGTCGTCTCGGCGTCCAGTGCCTTGCCCAGGTCCAGGCCGTTCCAGCCCTCGCGCATTATGACCCCTAGCAGCAGGGCCTCTTCGCCGTTATTGCGCACCAGGAAAGTAGCGGGGTCTTCATAGCCGCGCTCGACTGTCGCGACGTCCGAGAGCTTCAGCGTGCGCCCCTGGACCGCAAGCGGTGTATCGCGAATTTTCGCCAATTTATCGAAGGCGCCGTCCACCCGCAGGACAACCTGCGGACCGTTGGTTTCGATAGAGCCAGCAGGCGTGAGCAGATTCTGGCCGTTTAGCGCGGCGAAGATCTCCTGGGGCGAGACGCCCAAGGTGGCCAAGCGATCATGGGAGAAAGACACAAAAATGCGCTCGGCCTGCTCACCGATGATGTTGACCTTCTTCACCCCCGCCACGTGCAACAGGCGTTGGCGCAACGACTCAGCATCACGTGCCAGCAGACGCTGCGGTTCGCCTTTGGCTTTCAGGGCGAACAGCGCGAATGTCACATCGGCAAACTCGTCGTTCACCATCGGCCCGATGACGCCCGCCGGCAGCCGGGTGGCCTCATCGTCGAGTTTTTTGCGCGCCTGATAGAACTCCTCCTGCACTTGCGAAGGTGGCGTGCGATCGACCAGCGATACCATGGTGAAAGCCAGACCTGGACGGGTGTAGGTTTCCGTGCGGTCGTACCATTTCAGTTCTTGCAGGCGCTTTTCAAGCGGCTCGGCGACCTGGTCCTGCATCTCTTGGGCGGTCGCGCCCGGCCATGCCGTGATGACGGTCAACTGCTTGACCGTGAACGGCGGGTCCTCGGCACGCCCCAACTGGAAGAACGCCAAGGTACCGGCGACGGCAATCAGGAAGATCAGGAACACCGTAATAGAGCGCTCGCGAACCGCGAGCGCCGATAAATTGAGGCTCATTGACGGCTCCCGGCAACCTTCACATCAACCGGCTCGGTCATCAGCCGCACTTCCTCACCATCGCGCAGCAGATGCGCGCCCAGCGCGACAATGCGCTCGCCGACCTTGAGCTCACCTGCAACTCGGGCGGCGTCGTCGCTCAAGCCCAGTACCTGAACAGGTCGCCAGCTGACTTTCGCCGGTTCGCCGGCAATGACCCATACACCGGGTCCCTTGCCCGGGTCATAGAGGGCAGCGATCGGAACTTGCAGGACCGGCCCTTGCGCGGAGTCTTCGGCGATCCGAAGGGTGACGGTCGAACCCAACGGCGCATTGGCCAGCCCACCTGCCAATACATACCGAGCCTCAAAGGTGCGCGTCACACGGTCAGCCGAATCCGAGAGCAGTCTCAGCTTCGCAGTGACAGCAGCCGAGGTGTTGCCATAAAGCGTCGCCTGCGCGGTGGACCCTGCGGCCGGACGCAAGGTTTCTGGCAACTGCACGATGGCTTCGCGCTGCCCGGCCCGCGCCAGTCGAATTACGATTTGCCCGGGGCTGACCACCTTCCCTGGCTCGGCGAGCGTCTCCATCACAACACCGTCGGCGTCCGCGAGCAACACGGCATAGCCCGACGCATTACGGGCCACGTCAGCCTGGGCTTGCGCGGCACTCAGTTGCGCCTTCGCGGTATCGGCTGCGGCTTTGATTTGGTCGTAGCCCGAGGCGGAAATGGCACCGGCGGCAACCAGGTCGCGATAGCGAACCTCGTCATCCGCGGTTTGTTTGGCTCGGGCTTTGGCGGCAGCGACAGCTTCTTGCTGCGCTCGTGCTTGCAACCCTAAGTCAATGGGGTCGAGACGCATGAGCGGCTGACCACGCTTAACGGTCTGACCGGTATCGACCAGACGCTCAAGCACCTTGCCCGACACTCGAAAACCCAGATCACTCTGGACGCGAGCCGCCACGACGCCGGTGAAAGAACGCGAGAGACCGGACGAATCCTGAACTTCAGAGATCCTCACCAAGGGGGCAAGGGTGCGCGGATCTTTAGCGGTGGAAGAGTCGCCACACGCCGTCAAGATGAGAGGCAACAAGCAAGCGGCGAGGGGGACAGGTCGAAGCCGGCGCATAGGTTCCCTTTACTTATAAATAGGACAGAAGTCACATTCTCAGACCGGTGACCATTATTGTCAATAGTCACTTCATGGCGCCAAACTGCGCAATATCAACGCGGTCAAATGCATCGACGCCTCTCGCATCCCGTCCAGATTGTATTGCAGCTGGCCCGGATTGATGTAAGGACACGTGACTAAATAGATGGCGCCAACCACCTCATCAAGCGGCGTTTTTCGCTCGAATTCCCCCTCCTCTCGCCCCGCCAGAATGATTTGCGTGATGACTTCCCGTAAGCGCTCCTCATGGAGCCTCACCGACGGCCACCGCTCCCGCGCGGCAACCGCGGCAATGTCGTAGAGCTTTCGATCATAGAAGAACAGATCACTGCCAGCCTCTATCAGCCCACGAAATAAGCTCCTTAGCTTCCCGGAGGCCGTCGGCGCATCCGAAACCATAGCATCGACGATCTCCATGACAGTGGCGAGTCGGTTCGCGCAGATCACCTCGCCGATCGCCTGCTTGGAATCGAAGAACTTGTAGATATAGGCCTTGGAGAAACCGATGGATTTGGCGAGATTGGACACCGTGGTTTTTCCATAACCGTAACGCCCGAAGTGCCCGGTTGCCGACTCAACGATCTGATCGCGGACGCTGTGCTCCGAAGGACCACGCAAATGGAGTGCCTGTATGTGTTCAGTCATTTTTAACTTCGCTCATGAGCGTCAATTGACAACGAGTGACCATCATGTAATGTAGTCACAAATCCTTTTCGATTCAAGGAACCTCAATGCCTTCCTTCCGCCCCGTAGCTCTTTTGGTGAGCGCCAGCCTGATGGCCGGCTGCGCGGTTGGTCCGGACTATCACCGTCCGGACGCTCCGCTTTCGGACCGCTTCCTGGGTCAACCCTTTGTCGAACAGCGACCCGCGGCGGTGCCAGCCAGTCTCGTGGACTGGTGGGAAGGCTTTGATGATCCAGCGCTAACTGAATTCGTCGCCAAGGCGCTTGAGCAGAATATGGACCTGGCGCAGGCGTCGGCGCGAGTCGCGCAGGCTCGAGCGGGACTGGGTGCGGCCAATGCCGCTTTGCTGCCCTCGGGCAATATCAGCGGCCAAGCCGCGCGCTCCTACCAGTCAGTCGAGACCCCACTCGGCCAGGTGCTGAATTCAACGCCTGGCTATGATCGCTACGGAAGTGCCTACGAGCTCAACCTCGATGCCAGCTGGGAGGTCGACCTCTTTGGCGGTCTGCGCCGTGGACGCGAGGCAGCACTGGCCGAGTACCAGGCTTCTGAAGCAGGTGCCGCAGCCACACGCCTGGCTGTTGCGGCGCAGACCGCCGACATCTACATCACTGTGCGCGGACTGCAGGCACGGCTGGACATTGCGAACCAACAGGTCAAAACGCAGCAGGAACTGCTGGAGAAGGTCCAACTGCTCTACAGCAAGGGCCTCGCCGCTAGCTATCAGGTTCGCCAGACCGAAGGAGCCTTGGCACAGGTCCAAGCCACAGTGCCCGTTCTGCAGACCGGCCTGGATGCCGCGATGAACGCACTGGATATTATGCTCGGCAAGCCGCCCGGCACCCATCGCACACAACTGGCAAGTGCGGGGAGGATTCCTCTCGCGCCGCAGATCAAGGCTACGGGAACACCGGCCGATCTGCTGCGCCGCCGGCCGGATCTCATCGTGGCGGAGCGCCGCCTGGCGGCCTCCAATGCACGCATCGGGGAGGCCGTTGCTGAGTACTACCCGAAATTCTCCCTCAGCGCATTGCTGGGCAGCGCCACAGCCGTATCCGCCGGTAATCTTTTCACCGGGGGCGCCAGCCAATCAGCGGGCGCACTGGGTCTGCGCTGGAGACTCTTCGACTTTGGCCGCATCAACGCGCAAATCGATCAAGCAAAGGGGCAGGAAGCCGAGGCCCTGGCCGCTTACCGCCAGTCTGTGCTGCGCGCCACCGAGGACGTCGAGAACGCATTCTCGGCACTGGTGAATCGAGAGACCCAGACCACTACCCTCACCCAGGGTGAAGCTTCGCTGACCCAGGCTCGGCAATCGTCGTTCATTGCCTATCAGAAAGGCACCGCCAGCCTGATCGATGTCCTGAATGCCGACGAAACGCTGCTACAGGCCTCCGATGCCCGGGCGCAGGCGCGAACGGAATCGGCACGGGCGGCGGTTGCGGCATTCAGGGCCCTGGGGGGTGGCTGGCAACCGCCGGAAACCAAACCGGTGGCGAGTCGCTGAGTTGATCAGCCCAGGCAGTTCTTCATCCCCCTACCCTATTGGCTCAACAACCCGAGATCAGCGATATGAAACCAAACGAACACTCCTGGGTACTCATCACAGGCGCTTCAAGCGGATTTGGCGAGGAATTTGCCCGACAATATGCCGCGCAGGGGAAATCGCTGGTCCTGGTAGCACGCAGACTGGATAAGCTCGAAGCGTTATCAGCGCAGTTGCGCGAACAGTTCGCCGTTGAGGTGATCGTCGAGCAAGTAGACCTGTCGTCGATCCCCGCGGTCATCGAACTGCATAAGCGGCTGAGCGAGCGGCGAATAGTGGTCGACGTGCTCATCAACAATGCGGGACATGGGTTGCAAGGGCCTTTTCTGGATCAGCCTCTGGACCGTTCCCTGGCCATGATCGATCTGGATATCGCCAGTCTGACGGCCCTGACTCACGTCTTCGCGGCAGACATGCGAGCCCGCAAGCGTGGACACATCCTGATGGTCGCCAGCCTGCTGTCTTTTCAAGGCGTGAAGAATTTTGCCGTTTACTCTGCCGCTAAAGCTTACGTGCTGCGCTTCTCTGACGCATTGCATCGTGAACTCAAAAGCGACGGCGTCATCGTGACGGCACTTTGTCCGGGGATGTCGGATACCGGGTTTGCTCAAAGCGCCCGGCAAACGATTACGCCAGCCTTGAAAATGGTCATGATGCAACCACAACCCGTAGTCCGCGCTGGCATTCGAGCGCTGCAAGCCGGACGTTTGAGTGTCGTGCCGGGCTTTGGCAACAAGGCGATGACCGTCCTGACCTGGGCCACACCGCGTCGGTTTCACCAAGGTCTCATGGCACGCATCATGGGCGCCTGAAAGGACGGCGAAGTGCTCTGGAAGCCGGGAGTCAGCCTACACTCCCGGCCGGTCAAGCGGCACTCGATCAGAAGCAATAGCTGACGGAAGTACCAAAACCACTCGCACTGTTTTTGTACTTGGAGCTGTAGGCTCCCCGGGTTGCCGACGCATCGTTGACCCGCACGCTCTCTTCCCACAGATAGGAATAAGCGACATCAACGGTGACATCGTCCACGGGTGTCCAGCCTGCACCGAAGCTGATAACTGTCCGGTCGCCTGTAGGAAATGCCGTTGGTGACCTTGGTCTTGGCATCCAAGTGGCAACTGACCTTGGAATGGTAAGTCAATCCCAGACGGGTTCGATCCGTCGCCTGCACCAGGATACCGGCGTTGAAACCAAGTGCCGTATCGTCACCGTTGCTTTTGAGTTTTCCATCATTGCGACCTGGGCTGAGTGGGTTGGGCACCATGCCGGTTATCTCACCGCTGATGCGGTTGATCGTAGGCCCAAAACCGATCGACACGGTGTCGTTGAAAGCCAAGCCGAGTTTGGTCGGCACCGCCGTAGTTTCGAAGCGCGGCCATCAACCTCGGCAGCTCGTCCATGCGGAGAAACGGATTGTGCGTCACGGGAGGTTTGGTAAGTGCGACCACATCGAGGTCTGAAGCTGGGTTGTGTTCCAGCCCCTCAATTTTCACCAGCGCATAGCGGAACAATTGGTTAAACCAGGTCCGGCATTTTTCCGCCGTCGTTAAGGCCTTGCGCTATTCGATCCTGCTCAGTAAATCCAGCAGATCGTGACGATTGATATCGTAGATGGACCGCCCGCCCAGGGTGGACAGGACGTCTTTATTGAAGATTCTCAAGATCTGCGAGAGCGTGCTCTGGCGTCCTTCCTTCAGGCTCAGCCTGCGGAACTCCACCCACTGATTGAACACGGCCTCGAAGGTGTGCTCTGCCGCAAAAAGAACAGCACGACGCTGCTGTTTACGGTGCTCATAGGGATGATCCCTTGGGCGACCAAGGCGCGCGCCTCATCACGTCGCGCACGAGCTTCTTTGAGGCTGATTTGCGGATAACTACCCAGAGACATGCGCTTTTGCCCCCCCCCCGCCCAGTAGTATCTGAAACGCCAGATTTTTCCGCCGCGGGCCGTCACGTTGAGCGCAAGCCCATCCGTGTCGCCTATCGTGTAGTCATTGCCGGTGATTCGGGCTTGCCGAACGGTCGTATCCGAGAGTGCCATAGCGAGCTCCTGAACAGAGTCAGGGCCAGATGCTCGTCTCGCTATCCAAGCTGCTCCAGCAAAAAACCGATTCAGTGCTCATCCAGATCCAAGATCCTCATTCGGGACTTAAATCGGACTTAAACGCACTGGATGGACCTGGATTTCAGTGGTTCCCGCTGGAACGAAAAAAGGGCCTAAAGGCCCTGATTTGAATCACTTACAGAGTTCAGTGGAACTCTGCAGCGCAATATTTGGAGCGGGAAACGAGACTCGAACTCGCGACCCCGACCTTGGCAAGGTCG
>JAEAMG010000402.1_pt1 | contig 53438 bp, 46 predicted proteins | sample 8958741 | NCBI WGS metagenome assembly JAEAMG01 (sample SAMN16933256, study PRJNA681125) | bioreactor sludge metagenome | isolation source: anaerobic bioreactor treating anionic surfactant - SDBS | place: India: Bengaluru | collected 2019-02-28 | reverse complement strand
GCGTGGCGGCACAGTTCCAGGAAACCGCTCAAACGGGGCGAGAGGATCTTCCGGGACTGGCGGATCAGATAAAAGTTGCGCTCCAGGGGCGGCAGCATGGTCTCCAGTTCCACCAGTTGCCCGCTGGCCAGCAGATCGGCCACCACCACGCGCGACAGGCAGGCGATGCCGAGACCGGCCGCCGCGCCATATTTGATCGCCTCCGAATTGCTGAACTCGCCTGCGGCGCGCAGATAGTGCAGATACGGCACCAGTGCCTGCTCCACCGCTTCGCGCGTGCCCGAACCCGCTTCGCGCAGCAGCCAGCCCGCCTGGTTCAGCTCCGCAAAGCTGAGCAGATGATGCAGCTGTGCCAGCGGATGCGTGGGCGCGGCCACGATCAGCATCTGGTCCGTCAGCCACGGTTCCACCAGCAAGCCCGCTTCGTGGCACGGCCCTTCGATCAGGCCGATATCGACACGGAACTCCGCCACGGCGGCGGCGATGTCGGCCGTGTTGGCAATCGTCACTTGCGGGATGCTGCGCCCGTACTGCTGCGCCGCCTGCGCCAGGATCTGCGGCAGCAGATAGATGCCTATCGTCGTGCTGGCGCCGATTTGCAGGCTGACGGGCACGGACGGGTCGGCGCCCGCGAACTGGCGCTCGATGCTGGCGGCCCCGTCGCGCATCTGCCGCGCCTGCGGCAACAGCAAACGGCCATTGTCGTTGAGCAGCAATCGCTTGCCCACGCGGTCGAACAGCTGCGCGCCCAGCAAGGTTTCCAGTTCATTCAGCGCAGCGCTGGTGGCCGATTGCGACAGCGCAATGTGTTCGGCCGCCGCGCTGGTGCTGCCCGTGTCCGCCACGGCGAGGAAAATCTGCAGTTGCCGCAAGGTCAAGGCCATCGAATCTACCCATTTAATTGGTTAAATATACAAAAACAATCCGTTTTACCATTTAATCGACGAACTGTACAGTCATGCCATACGAACCAGTAACCATGGAGTACGGCATGTCTTCTCTCTCAACAAGCAACACAACAAGTTTCAGCGACCGCTATGGCCGCCTTCTGCCGGGCCTGCTGCTGAGCGGCATGATCGCCTGGGGCGCCATTCAACTGGGCAAGCTGGAATGGATGCAAAGCCACGGCATGAGCGCCCTGACCCTGGCCATCATGCTGGGCATTGTGCTGGGCAACAGCGTGTATGGCCGCCTGGCGCCCGCCTGCGGCGCAGGCGTGACCTTTTCCAAGCAGACTTTATTGCGTCTTGGCATCATCCTGTACGGCTTCCGCCTGACTTTCCAGGATATCGGGCAAGTGGGCCTGGCCGGCATCGCCATCGACGCGCTGGTACTGGCGTCCACGTTTGGCCTGGCGATGTTCCTCGGCACCAAGGTGTTCAAGCTGGACCGCAACTGCGCCATTCTGATCGGCGCGGGCAGCTCCATCTGCGGCGCGGCGGCCGTGATGGCGACGGAACCCGTCGTCAAGGGGCGCAGCGAAGACGTTACCGTGGCCGTCTCCACCGTCGTCGTGTTCGGCACCATCGCGATCTTCTTGTACCCCATTCTGTACCAGCTGAATCAAGGCTGGCAGCTGCTGGGCGCCACGCCCACGGCCTTCGGTGTGTATATTGGCTCGACCGTGCATGAAGTGGCGCAGGTGGTGGCAGCCGGCAAGTCGATCGGGCAGGAAGCGGCGAATGCGGCCGTGATCGCCAAGATGGTGCGCGTGATGATGCTGGCGCCGTTTCTCGTGATCCTGTCGGCGGTGCTGGCGCGCGGCAAGGCCCAAGGTGGTAACGGCGGCCACGACAAGGTCACCAAGCTGGCCATACCCTGGTTCGCCTTCATTTTTATCGGCGTGGTGGCCTTCAATTCGCTGGGTCTGTTGCCAGCGGGCACCGTCGCCACCATTACCGAACTCGACACGGTCTTGCTGGCCATGGCCATGGCGGCCCTGGGCTTGACGACGCATATGTCGGCCATCCGCCGCGCCGGCATCAAGCCCCTGCTGCTGGCCGGACTGCTGTTCTGCTGGCTGATCGCCGGTGGCGCCGCCATCAACCACGTGGTCGCCAGCCTGTTTGCCTGAATGACGCTGAACCTGATGCAGGCGGGGGCCGCCGACGCGGCAGCCGAAAACTTCGTACAATAAGCGTGTTTTGACTCTCAATCCGGCTTCGGCCCCACCCAGGAACACCCATGCATCTCTCGAACTGGCTGCTTTTCTGCAGCGTCGCCCTGCTCGTCACGTTTTCTCCCGGTCCGGCCGTCCTGCTGGCCATCTCGAATGCCATCGCCGTCGGCCCGCGCCGCGCGATGATCAGCAGCATGGGCAATGGTTTTGGCCTGTTCATCATTTCCGGCGTGGCCATGGCCGGCATGGGCGTCGTGCTGGCGACCTCGGCCACCGCCTTCATGCTGCTGAAACTGGCTGGCGCCCTGTATCTGGTGTACCTGGGCATCAAGCAATGGCGCAGCAAGACCAGCATCGTGGCCGATGCGCCCGTGGCGCTTGGCGCGGCGAATCCAAATTCCTTCTGGAAACTCTTCCGCCAGGGCTTGACGGTGGCGCTGACCAATCCCAAGGCCATCCTGTTCTTTTCGGCCCTGTTCCCGCAATTCATCACGCCGGGCGAACCGGTCGCCATCCAGTTCACCGTGCTGACGACCTCGTTTGTCGCCTGCGCCATGCTGGCCCATTTGTTCTACGCCAACCTGGCACGCCTGCTGAAAACCCAGCTGGCCACGCCAGGGCGCGCCAAGCTGTTCAACCGCATTTCGGGCGGCGCCTTCGTGCTGCTGGGCCTGAGCCTGCTGCGCCTGCGCGCCAAGGCGACGTAACTAGTCCTTTTCCGTCAAAAACGCCTCAATGCTGGCCGCCAGGGCCAGCGGCGTTTCATTCATCGGATAGTGTCCCGCATTACCCAGCACCTCCAGCCGGGCTTGCGGGTACCACGCCAGATAGGTGCGGCGCATCAGGGCCGCATCGAAACGGGGGTCGTGCTCGCCCACCAGCGCCAGCAACGGTAGCGGCGACGCCGTTCCTTGCACTTCGCCGCTGAAATCCGTGTCGCTCCACGCCAGAAAATAGGCGGCGAACGCGGCCGGATCTGCACTTTCCCACGAATATTGCGCCTTCCAGTCCAGCCAGCTTGCAGGCAAGCGCCCGCCCGTGCTGCGGGCTATGATGGCGCGCCGCGCTTGCTTGTTGCCGCTGGCGTCGAGAAACAACGCGCGCGCCGCCGCATCCATGCTCACGCCGCAACTGGGCACGGGCGCCACGGCCACCAGCTTGCGCACGCGCAAGGGTGCCAGCAAGGCCAGCCGTTCCAGCGCCATGCCGCCCATGGAGTGACCGACCACGCTGAAAGTGGCAAAGCCCAGCGTATCGGCCAGCGCCAGCGCGTCGCGGGCGACCTCTTCCATCGAGTAATTTCCCGCCGCACCGCGCATGCCGCCATAGCCGCGATTATCCATGAAAACATAGCTGAAAGCGCCGCCATCGAGGGCCGTTTCCATCGGCGCTAATGCGTGCGCGTCGCCAAACCAGCCGTGCAGGACGATGACGGCGTGGGGACCATGGCCCAGGCGATGATAGGTATTGTGCATATCCACTCCTGAAAAAGAGTGCATGGTAAGCGCGGATCAAACGGCCTGCCTCCGATGCCAGGTCAAATACTGTAGAGTGCGGGCCATGGATGATTTTTATACGGAAGTGCCACGCGAACTGATCGCCACCGCGCGCGATTATGCTGCGGGAGAGATGTTTCCCGAGCATCAACATGCGCGCGGGCAATTCGCCTATGCGGCGCGCGGCGTCATCAGCGTGCACACGCCGCAAGGCAACTGGCTGGTACCGCCGCAACGCGCCTGCTGGGTCCCGGCCCAGCTATCCCACGGCATGCGCATGCATGGCGCCGTGAGCATGCACAATGTCTTCATTGACGAGGCCGCCATCATCAGGATGGGCTTGCCATCCGATTGCCAGGTGCTGGAAGCGACGCCGCTGCTGCGCCAGTTGCTGGCCGAGGCCGTGAGCGTGGATGCCATGTATGCGGAAGTATCGCGCGCCGGACGGTTGATGGCCTTGCTGCTAGATGAGATTGCCGCTGCCAGGCCCCTGCCCCTGAGTGCCCCCCTGCCGCAGGAACCCCGGCTGGCGCGCCTGTGCATGGAGTTGCTGCGGCAACCCAGCCTGGACCGCAGCCTGGACGCGATGGCGGCGCAGGCGGGCATGAGCCGGCGCACCTTTACGCGCCAGTTCCGCACCCAGACGGGCCTGGCCTTTGCCCAATGGCGCCAGCAAGCGTGTCTGTTGGCGGCCATCACGCGCCTGGCCGAAGGGCAAGCCGTCACCCGTGTCGCGCTCGACCTCGGCTATGCCAGCCCCAGCGCCTTCACGGCCGCCTTCCGCCGCGTGCTGGGGCAGGCGCCCAGCGACTATCTGTCGAACTAGGCAATGATGGCGGCGATGCGCTGGCCCAGCGCCTGCGCCAGCTTCTGCACATGGTAGCCGTCGACAAAGCCATGGTGCGCCTGCGCGGAAAACGGCACCCGCATGCGGCCGCCTTCCTGCGCGGGGCCGAACTTGCCCCAGGTAAAGGTCGGGATATCGGCGGCGCTGTGGCGGTAGATCGGGTGCTCGATGGCCGCCAGTTCCAGCCATGGCAGGCAAGTAATGAAAATATTGTTGCGCTGCTCGCGTTCGCTCTCTCGCTCGCCCGTGTTGATCAGCGCGGAACTGGCTTCGGCAAGGCGCTTCGCTTCCAGGCTGCGTTCGATGAACAGGTCAAGCTGGTCCGTCATCGTGAAACGCGTGTAATTGAGGTTCTCGTCGCCATTGATGACGGTGTAGGACGCGGGGAAATCGTCAATCCGGATCACCTCGCCCTGGTAGATGCGGTACATGAAATTGTCGATGCCCTTGACCGTATTGAGCAGGCAAAACAGGAAGAAGTGGAACACGGGCAGGTTCCGTTCCTTGCACCAGGGCCGGAAATCCGGCACGTCGAGCTGGAAATTGATGTTGACGAGAGGATTGTCAAACGCCCGGAACAAGTCATAGCGGTCGCGCCGCTTTTCAAAATTTTTCATGCGGCGAGTGTAGTCGATCAGGATGCTGACGGGCAAGTCGCCATCCCGCGCCGCGCGGTGCAGTTGTTCTCGCGCAAGCCAGTCAGCCTGTGTCATCGTACCAGGCCCCGCTGCACCTTCCACGCCAACGGCAAGGTCAGCAGCAATACGGCCGCCAGCGCCAGCAAGGCTGTGTTCACGCTGGTATGGTCGCCCAGCGCGCCGAACAGCACGGGCGACAGCGCCCCGCCGCCGATGCTGCCCGTGTAGAACAGGGCGAAAGCGTGCTCGCGCTTGCCGGGCTCGGCCAGCTCCGGCACCACGCCGTACAGTACGGACGAAGTGCCGTTCAGCGCCAGGCCCAGCAGGGGCAGCATGGCCATGATGCCGGCCAGCGGCAGCCACAGGGCCGCGACGATCAGCACGGACGTCATCGATTCCGTCAGCCACACGGTTTTCATCATGCCGATGCGCGCGCCCAGGTAGCCGCACAGCAACTTGCCGAAGGCGCCGCCCACGAACAGCAGAGACAAGGCCACGCCGATGCCGGCCGTGCCCGCACCCTTACTTTTCAGCAAGAATGGCAAGAAGGTGAGAAAACCCATGCGCACCGCGCTGTCCAGCGTGCCGGTGGCCAGCAGCGCGTGAAAGCTTGCTTTGGAGCCGCTGCCAGTAATGGGTTTGGCCGCTGTCTTCTGGCTGGCCTGGATGTCACCCGGCTTGGGCAGCAGCCACCACAGCAAGCCGGCCGCCGCCAGGCCCAGCAAGCCCAGCAGCGAGACGCTGGCTTGCCAGCTGCACACCAGCAACAGCAAGCCCACCAGCGCGGGTATCAGTGTCTTGCCGATATCGCCGGCAAAGTTGTAGTGCGACAGCGCTTCCTTGACGCCGCCGCCTGCCTCGTGCGTGTCGGTAACGATGGACGAGGCCAGCGGATGCTGGGTGCTGGCGCCCAGGCCGCCCAGCAGCAAGGCCACCAGCAGCACGGCCAGGCCGCCTGCCTGCCCGGCGATCAGGTAAGCCACGCCGGCCAGGGCCGTGCCGCCCACCAGCATGCGTTCGCGTCCCCAGCGCCTGGCCATGCGGCTGGCCAGCAGCTGGAAACCGGCCATCATGCCCGAGTAGGAACCGCGCAGCAGGCCCACCATGGCGTAACTGATGGCAAACTGCGCCTGCCAGATGGGCAGCAGCACATAAATCACGTCCGTCAAGCCGTCATGCACGGCATGCGCGCTGCAGGCGGCGAACAGCGAGCGGCGGCGCAGGGATTTGTCGGAATCAGGGGAAACGGCAGGAAGCGCGGCGACGGAAGGTTCGGTCATGACTGTGCATGCAATAAATCAGGAGGCGACCAGCTTACTACAAATTGCGTTGGCATCGCGGTCGCCTTTTTCCCCTTACAGGCGCGCCAGCTTGCGCTGCCGCATCAGGCCAAGCAGGGCAAGGCCGGCCGCCAGCATGGCGTAGCTGGACGGTTCCGGCACTGCCGGTATGTCGATGCTGCGAACAGCGGTACCGTCCACGATATCGAAACCGCTGCCTATGCCGCTGCAGCCCTTGCCGCCGATGCGCGCGCCGTCGCCCGTCGACACATACGATGTGGCGGAAAAAAGCCCGCCGCAGGCGCTGCCCACGCCCGTCACGCTGGTGCCCGCGCCCACGCTGACGTAATCCTTTGCCAGGATGGTGCCGATGAACTCCCCGCTGGCGCCCAGGCTCGTGTAGCCGCCACTGTTCCAGATGACGCTGTTGCTGGCATCGGCATTGATCAAGACGATTTTCATGGCCGCGCCCGTGACCAGGTAATCGTCGATATTGAACACCCAGGATTGATTGGAGCGGTTCTGTCCGTCCAGGGTCAGCGTGATGCCGGCCGTGGTCGACAAATTGGCCGCCGAAAACACGCCCGGATACAGCGTGGTGTCGAGCGTCATGGTCGTGCCCAGGGCGGCCCCCTGCCCCATGTTCTTCAATGCGGCCTGCGCGGCGCCGATCTGCTGCGCATCGCTCCGCACGTTCGTCGGCACGGCGGAAAGCGTGCCTGCACCATGGGTGGTGCTGCTGGCGGACAGGGTGACCGCGCCCAGCGCCGCCACCTTGCCGGCCACGCTGGCATTGGCGCCGACGGTGGCGGCGCCACCACTGAGCATATTGCCGCTCACGACGGCATTGGCGCCGATGGTTGACGCGCCCAGGGAAAACAGATTGCCGCTGAGCCGCGACGCGGCACCCATGGTGGCGACATCGCCCGAGACGATATCGCCCGTGACGGTCGAGTTCGCGCCCGTGGTCGCATAGGTGAGCGCAAACACGGAAGAACCGGCTAGCGACTGGCCAAACAGGGGCACGACTTCGGCATGGACTTGCGCGGCAGTGCAGGCCAGCGTGACGAGCAGCGCCAGTGTCGATGGAGGCAATTTCATGGGTTTCTTTTTGCGCAGCTTGCGCATGAATGGAGTTACGGGCATTTCCCGGGCCATCACGGCCAACTTGAGAATGCACGGTCGTTTCGCGACATGCGGCAGGCAGCAGCGGTGAAACACCTGAAACGTTATCGTGGAGTGCAGCAAGCCAGTACGACTGCGCGTAAGGGCCGGTAGGCGGCCAAGTACCGCGGGGGGATGGGCGGCGGGCGGTCAGCTGTTCCGATGGGCGGGGTCACGCTGACAACATGACGCATCGGAACTGGTAAATTGCTTACTGGAAATAGTACAGCGGCTATCGGTGATTAGCCAGTCAATTATTACTATGAGGCAATTTGTATTATTTTCTGTCTCATTTCCTTCTGGCACAACCTTCCCCCGGTTTTGGCGCGCCATAAATATAGCGCCACTGGCGCCATGCCGTGGTATAAATGCCTGTACACCTTGTACCTTTTATCAGAGGCCAGCGCGACCATGACGTCCTCCAGCGACACCCAGGGCCAGACCGGGAAAAAGGCCGGCTGCAGCCAGTGCCAGCAAGCCGCGCCACTGGGCTTCGATTTCACCTTTGCCTATCAACCGATCGTCGACCTGTCCACGCGCTCGATCTTTGGCCATGAAGCGCTGGTGCGCGGTCCCAACGGCGAATCGGCATACTCGGTCCTGTCGCAGGTGAATGACGAAAACCGCTATGTGTTCGACCAGGCCTGCCGCGTGCGCGCCATCGAGGGCGCGGCCCGCCTGGGCATCGAGGAATATCTGTCCATCAATTTCCTGCCGAATGCCGTGTACCGCCCCGAAGCGTGCATCCAGACCACTTTAGCGGCGGCGCGCGAATACAATTTCCCCATCCGCCGCATTATCTTCGAGGTGACCGAGGGCGAAGAAGTGCGCGACCGGCCCCACCTCGTCAACATCTTTCATGAGTATCGCCGCTTCGGCTTCCAGACGGCCATCGACGATTTCGGCGCCGGCTACGCGGGACTGACGCTGCTGGCGGAGTATCAGCCGCACATCATCAAGATCGATATGGAACTGGTGCGCGGCATCGAGGCCAGCGCCCCAAGGCAGGCGATCGTCAGGGGCATCGTCGCCATTTGCAAGGAACTCAATATTCAAGTCCTGGCAGAAGGCATCGAAACGGCGGCCGAACGCGATTGCCTGAGGGCGATGGGCATCGACTTGATGCAGGGCTATCTATTTTGCAAGCCGGCACTGATGGCCATCGGCGTGATCAATCCGGCAGCGTGGTGACAGGCAGTCACCACGCCCCGACCTGTTTCTGCCCTACTTGCCCATCGCGTCCTTGTGCATGGCATCCTGGGCAAACGCGGCGCCCGACATAAGGATGGCGCTCCAGCCTTCCACGCAGATGCGGCGCGTGATGCGGCCTGGATGTACCTGCAATGCTGACGTGGGTTCGTTGGCGATTGCCGTGGCGGCGTGCGTGTGGCTGGTCGAACGGCTAGCCGACATCAAGCTCATCAGCGCATGCCAATTCAGGGAAATCCGATACAGGCCTGCGGCACGGCATCGACCAGCCAGACGCCATTGTCCGACACATAAAACACGTGCCCCTGCGCCTGCATGGCGGCCGCATCCACCGTCAGCACGACGGGCTTGCCATGGCGCGCGCCCACGGCAACGGCCGTTTCGCGGTTGACAGACAAGTGCACGTGATTGCGCGATCCCGGCAGCAGGCCGGCCGCACGGATCGCCTCGACAAAGCGGCTGGCCGTGCCGTGGTACAGCATGGCGGGCGGCGTGGCGGGGGGCAGCCTGATATCGACGGCGACCAGCGAATGCCCCTGGTTGGCGCGAATGCGCAAGCCGTCGTCGCTGATGGCATAGCGCGTCTTGCTGTCACGCGCCACCACGTCATCCAATTGTTCACGGGAAAGGCGGCGGCCATGCCGGGCCGCCTGTGCCAGCAACTGGCCGATGTCGGCCCAGCCCTGGGCATCGAGCGCGAGGCCGATTTTTTCAGGAGCGTGGCGCAGTATGAGGGAAAGAAATTTACTGGCATTAACTAAATGATCTGTCATGCCGCAGCCTACCGTTATCAGAATGCATATGACAAGGTCCTGCGCGCGGAACGGAGTTCCACCGGGTAAAAATGCCGGTCATTCACCCTTTTTTACGCCTCGCCGGGCACCCGCCAGGCGCATACATGGCCATGCTGGCCCACGGAAACGCTGGCCAGGCCCTGCGACAATTTGACGGCCAGCGCGGCTGCCGGCGCCGCTTAGTATCAACAACGCACAAGCTGTCAGCTGTTTGCGTTTTATCAATGGCATGGCGTCTCCCCTTTTTATGATGTCAGTACAGGCTCCTGCGGGATATATACGCGGCAGGCTGGCTGACTGGATTCAGCAATTTTCAAGGAACGCGCGTGGACCTGAGCGACAGCAGCGGCAAGACGAGCAAAACCGCCACGGCAGCCGTGCGCAAGCGCGACGTGCTGCCGTACATCCTGCTGTTCATCTTGCTGGCGGGCTTGCTGGCCGTGCTGGCGGGCGCCCTGCTGCCGCCGCACTACCACGCCGTGCCGGCCATGCTGTGGAGCCTGGGCTTTTGCGTCAGCGGCATGCTGCTGGGCTTTTTGTTCGGCATCCCGCGCAGCCTGCCATCGGGCACCATCAACGCCGCGCCGCCCGACGAGCGGGCCAATGGCAAGGGCCGCCCCACGGACGAGCCGCCGGCTGCGGGGCCCGATACGGTGGCCGGCAATACCCTGTTTTTGGGCACGCCCACGCCCATGGAAATCAATTCCAACCTGGTGGAAGTGTCGGACTGGCTGACGAAAATCATCGTGGGCGTGGGGTTGATCGAGCTCAAAAGCCTGCCCGGCAGCGCGCGCAGCGTGGCCGCCTTCATCGCACCCAGCCTGGCCGTCGATGCACCTACGGCCATGGCGGTGGTGGGCGGCATCATGCTGTTCTTTTCCGTGCATGGTTTCCTGATCGGCTACCTGCTCACGCGCATTTACCTGTCCATCATGATCAAGCGCGCCGACAGCCTCGTCAAAAATGAATCCGTGCGCCTGGAAAGCGGCAAGGAAATCGAAGTGACGGAGCTGAGCCGTTTGCAGCAAAAGTCGCTCGACGACATGCAGGAAGCCGTCACGCAGCTGTTGCTGGCCCATCCGCCCGATGGCGGTGCCGCCGCCACGGCCCTGGCCGGCGTGCCGGCGGCAAAAAAGCCGTCCAGCCTGGTGCTCTGGCTGGACGACCATCCGCGCAACAATACCTTGCTGGTGGAACAGCTGGAACGGGAAAACATCAAGGTCGACCAGGCCGTGTCGACGCGGCAGGCGCTGGCCCTGCTGCAGCAGAAGCACTATGCGCTGTTCATCACGGACATGGCCAGGGTGGAAAACGGCCGCAGGATCAAGGATGCGGGCGTGCGCACGGTGCGCGAGGTGCGGCAAGTGCAGCCGGCGCTGCCCATCATCGTGTATTGCAGCAAGGATACGGTCGCCAGCTACGGCACGGAAGCGGAAGCGGCCGGCGCCCGCTTCATCACCACCTCGGGCACCAGCCTGCTGGCGGCAATCAACAAGCTATTGCACGAAGGCCGCGAGGATGACGCTCAGCCACCGGCGCAGGCATAGCTGCCCACGTAATGCAGCGAACTGCGCTGCGGGTGCGCCAGTTGATTTGGCGCAAACACGCACACGCCCGTGTCGGCCAGCACGTCCTGCGCGTCGGCGCAGGCCTGCGCCAGCCAGCTGTCGCCGTACGACACGCCGTCGAGCAACTGCGCCAGCGGCGCCGGCGACGCCAGCATGGCGCTTTCAAAACAGGCTGGCTCGTAACACGTGAGACCCGTTTCCAGGAAGAATGGCGACGGTACTTCATCGCCATCTTCCGTGTACCTGGGCGCCAGATAGGCCTGCAGCGCTTCCCGGCTGGCGAAGCGGCCGCTGCAGGTGAAGACGTGAACCGTGGGCAAAGTATTGGCCAACTACAGCTTCTCCATCTTTTGCCGCACGGCCGGCACCGTCGACGCCGTCGGCGCCAGTTCCAGATAGGTTTTGTATGCGGCCTTGGCCTTGGCCGCATCGCCAGCCTTGGCATACGCGTCGCCCAGGTTCAAATAGGCGATGGCGCGCGACGGGTCCATCCTGACCGTGTTTTCAAACCAGCGCGCCGCTTCGCGGTATTTTTCCTGCTTGTAGAAGACAAAGCCCAGGTTGTTGGCGGCCAGCGCGAAGTCGGGACGCAATTTCAGCGCTTCCGTAAACTGCGCTTCCGCCGCCGCATACTGTTTCTCCTTGTACAACTGCAAGCCACGGTCGTTGGCCCGCTGCGCCAGCTGGCGCGTGGAGGTCGGCACGGCGCCCGGCGTGACGATCTTCTGTTCGCCGCCCTGCAAATCCTTCACCGTCACGCTGGCCGCTTGCGGCTTGGCGTCGAGCTTGCTATTCAGGGCGATGGCTTCTGTCGACAGCTGCGTTGTGTTCGGGCTGAGGAATTCCGTCTCGCCCGGCAATTCAAAAACGAAATCGCCCCCTTCCGAACCGGGCAAGCTGCCGAACGCGGGCGTCTGGTTCGAGACGCTGGAGACCGCCGGCGCCACGTAGGCCGCCAGTTCCGTGGCCGTAATCAAGCCGTCGCCGTTCAGGTCGCCCTTGCCCGCCAGGCCTTGCAGCAGGGTCCACGTGAACACGGAGTGGCCGTTCGGCCCGCCATCGGCGACCAGCTGGTCGCCGCCGCCGGCCGTCAGCATTTGCCGGCCGATGCGCTTGGCGTTGTCGCGCAGGAAAGAGCTGGAACCGGCGCCACGCGTCAGGCCCAGGCCGCTGTAGCAGGCATCCATGACGAAGAACGCGTGCTTGGCCGTCAGCGATTCCGCGATATTCTGGATTTCCGTCATCGGAATGGCATCCGTGGCGAATTGCGCCGGGTCGGAATCGACGGGCACGATGTAGCCAAGGTCGCGCCCGGAGCTGAGCTTGCGCGTGGCGCCATGGCCGGCGAAAAAGACAAAGATGCGGTCATTCTTTTGCACGCCACCGTGGGCCAGCTTGTCGTGGAAGGCGGCCAGGATGTTGTTGCGCGTCGCTTCGCCGTTCTTCAGGGTCACGACGCGCTCGGGCGCAAACGCGAATTTCTCGATCAGGGTTTCGCGGATGCCTTGCGCATCGCGCACCGCATATTGCAGTTTAGGCCACTTGGCGTAATCATCGATGCCGATCACGACGGCCCAGGAATTGGCATAGCCCGTGGTCACGGGCACCTTTTCGGGCGCGGGGGCCGTGCTTTTTGCCACCTGAAAACTCGTGCCATCCCAGCCCGCGAATTGATAGCCTTCGGCGATCAGCTTGTCGAGCACGGCCGGCAAGGCTTTCACCGTGCGCTCGTGGATGTCGTGGAACAGGACGATGCCGCGCCCCGCCTTGTCGACGGAGGCCAGCACCCGGTTCGTGATCGAGCTGGGCACGGGGTCGGCCCAGTCCAGCGAATCGATATTCCACATCACGGACTTCAAATGCGCATCGGCCAGCGCGGCCATGCCTTCACTATTGCGCGCGCCATACGGAAAACGGAACAGTGCGGCCCGCTCGGGGCTGATGGCTTTCAGCAAGGTGTCGGTGCCGAGGATTTCACCTTTCAGCTTGTCGCCCGTCTGCTTCGACAATTGTGCGTGGCTGAAACTGTGGTTGCCCACGGCATAGCCCTCTTTCATCAGCTTGCGGCTCACTTCCGCGCCCGCACCCAGCTTGGCGTGGCCTTCCGCGTCCAGGCTGCCCAGGTTGCGGCCCACGTTGAAGAACACGGCCGGCACGCCATATTGCTTCAGGATGGCACTGATCTCTTCCGTGTAGCGGCGGTGCGGGCCGTCGTCGAAGGTCAGCACGATGGTTTTCTTCGGCAAGCCCAGGCCAAAGATTTCAGCCTCGTCCTTCTTTGGCACCGGCTTGGCCTCAGGAACCGTGCCCGCCGGTGGCACCGCATACGGCACGACGATGCCGTTCTCCTTCAGAATCTGCTCGCGGCTGTAGAGCTTTTTCAGCTGCGCCACGTAATCGTCCCAGCGTTCGCGCTTGAGTTCGATGGACCGCTGGCCCAGGTTGCCGAAGATTTGCCGGATTTCCTTCTCGTAGTTGCGCTCGATCTCGCCCAGCGCATCGAGGTCTTCGGAAATACGCTTGTGCAGCTTGATCGCCGGCAAGGACGAATCCTTGGCCACATCGGCCAGCATGCTTTGCAGCAGTTCGCGGAAAGCCAGGCGGTCCGCGTCGTACAGACCGGGATCCGATTCGATATACGTCAGCAGACTGTCGAGCGCTTCGAAGCGCCCCGGATTCGTGGGCGCCGTCAATTGATCCAGCGCAAGATCGAGCTTGGCGATGCGTTCCTGGTTTTCATGGAACAGCGCCTGTCCCACTTTACGGGCTTCGTCGCGCGCGCCTTCCGGCAAGCTTTGCTCGTCGGCCAGCAGCACGATGATCTTGCGGAAATTGGCCAGCAAGTCGCGGAACTGGGCGGCCACGGCGGCCGTATCGACGGCGGACTGCGGCGCGGCGACCGGGCTGCCCGAGCCGGGAGCGCCCGGCGTGGCGGTGGCGGCGGGACGGGTATAGGTATAAATGCCGGCCCCAGCGGCGAGAGCCACGACGACGGTGGCGGCGATCTTGATCGGTTTGGAAGTCACAGGCTTGTCATTCCCTTCACATACTATGCATAACATTCAGATGGCGCGGATGCGCACGATGCATAATTGTAAAGCACGCTCAGCACAAGCTCAGCCCGCACGCTGAATTTCGGCAATAATATTGCTGCACACATTCATAGATAGTGAAAACGGAAAAGACGATGCACAAGAAACTCTGCGCGGCGGCGCTGATGCTGGGCGTGGCCCTGATGCTGCTGCAATTGCGCGCGCATGCGGGCGACGACGTGACCAATGTGGCTGGACGCGTATGCCTGCCGCATTGAACCACGCGCCCGTCCTCCAAAGCTATACCTTGGCCGGCTCCCAGTAATTGGCCAGGCCCAGCTTTTTCAGGCCGGCCGCCACGAAACGCGGCTCCAGCAATTCCTCCGCCGTCAACGGTAGTCGGATCAGCTTTTGTTCCTGCGCAAACGCCAGCACCCTGCGGTAATGCCGGTACACGGCGTCGTCGTACAGGGGCGACCAGCGCTCCTTCCACTGCAAGCCAGGATCGTCATAGCTGCGCCGCACCACGCTGTCGGGCGTGCCATTGCGCGTGCCATCCTTGATGACGGCTTCGCGGTTGCCGTCCAGCGCCGCCCAATGCTGGGCCCGCAGCCAGGCCGTGGCCACCAGTTCCGCGATGTCGGGATGGGCTTGCGTAAAATCGCGCCGCGCCCACAGTTCCGCGCGCATTTTACGCTCCGGCAATCCCTTGCTGGACCAGATGATGCGGCCGATGCCCTTGTCTTCCAAGGGATAGCCATTGATCATGAACAAGGCGTCGACGGCGCCCGTGGCCAGCGCGGCCGTGCCCGGTTTGAGGTCCATATTGATCAGGCGAAAATCCGTGGGCGACATGCGCTGGTCGGCGATCAACTGGCGCAGCCCCAGTTCCCATGGCCGGCCCCGGTGCACGCTGATGCGCTTGCCCTTCAGGTCGGCCAATGACGTGGCGCGCGAACTGGTGGGCACCAGCAGAAACTGGTCCGTGCCCCGCCCCGCCGGCACGATCACCTGCGTGCGCACGCCGCCCGCGTTGAGGATGACGGAAGGCAAGTCGCCATACGCGGCCATGTCGATGCGCCCGCTGGCGAATGCCTCGTTCATGGTCGCGCCCGTGTCGCCCGTGACGGGCAGCCATTCCAGCCGCACGCCGCGCTGCTTGAGCTCGCGCGCCAGCCAGCCTTCCTGCTGCACCCGGTAAGCGATGCCGCCCAGTTCCGCCCTGCCGTTTTCCGCAAAGCCCGTCGAGGCGATGCGCAGGGCCGCCGGCGGCGCCCCCGCTTTCACCGCCGACACCGCCTGTCCCGCCAGGGGCAGCAGCGCCAGCCCGCCCATCACCGTGCGTCGCCGCATCGCATTCTCCTCATCATCGAACATGGCCACTGTTGACGTGCTTCCCGCTCAAGCCGCCCGGCGCGTCTGCGCCAGCGCCGCTTCGAATGGACGGGGATCGATCCAGGCGCGCACGTCGACCTTGCTGGGCAGGAAGTTCCAGCGGAACAAAAAGTCGCTGAAATCCTGCAAGCCCGCGACCGACGTTTCCGCCAGGTCCGTGTCCAGGCGCAGATGGGCATCCTTGCCGTAAGCCACTTGCACCCAGTGCTCGCTGGCATTCGACTCGCGCGCGAGGAAACGCCGCGTCTCGTCTGCATGGCCACGCGCCCACGCTTCGGCCCGCAGCACTTGCTCGACCAGGGTGACGGCGGAGCTGAAGTGATGCTCCAGCAAGTGCGCATCGACGCTCAAGGTGCGCGGCGTGCCGTTGTTGGCGCGAATCAATGGTTCCGGATGGTTGCCCGTGTCGATCACCGTGTGCAAGCCGAACTGCTGCGCCAACTGGGCGGCCGAAGCGCCTTTCAGGAAAATGGCATCCACCTCGCCCCGCAGCAGTCCCAGCAGCTCTGGGCTTTGGCCGCCGCGCCGCGCGCCGCTGAACAGATTCGTTGCCGCGCCCTGCTCCGGCGGCGCTTCGCTCTGGCCCGTATTGACCACATAATCGACCAGTTCCACGTCGGCAACAGCCAGCCCTTCCAGGCTCAGCGCATTTTCCAGCCCCCGCAAGGCTTGCGCACGCGCAAAGTCGATCTGCGCCTTGGCCCACAATGGCAGGCCGAAGCGCCGTCCCTTCAAGTCGCGCACCGTCTCGATTCCGCTGCCGGGCAGCGTCAGGATCAGCTGCGTCTCGTCCGACCACGACAGGCCGATCACGCGCGTCTCGCGCCCCGCCGCGCGCGCCCACAGGGCGGGGATGTTGCCGCCGTGGCGCACGGAGTTCTGCAGGGTGTGGTCGAAATGCGATTCGCGCACGGCTTCCTGGTCCGATTCGCGCAAGGAGCGCAAACTGGTGCCGTCGGCGCGCAAGGCCGCTTCCAGCCAGCCTTGCTGCAAAGCTATCCCCAGGCCCGTCGGGACGGGGCAGCGCGTGTACCACAGGGTGTCGAGTGTGTCATTGCTCATGGTGTATCTCCAGGGTGGGTGGACCGTTCAAAAAGGAAACTACAGCGCCATCCTGCGCGCCCATTCATTGCCATCCCATAAGCTGCTGGGATCTACATCCTGCGCCACGGGCGCGTGCGTGTCGTCCAGGTCGCTGAAATCCGCATGCAAGCCGTCACGGATGGCGACAAAGCCCGGCGAACCGCGCTGGCGCGGGTGGGCCAGCGGCACGTCCTGCACGCGGCGCACCTTGCCCGGGCGCGCATCGAGCACGACGATGCGGTCGGCCAGGTAGACGGCTTCATCGATGTCATGCGTGACCATCACCATGGTGATGCCCTCGTCTTGCCACAGGCGGCGCAGTTCCTGCTGCAGGCGCAAGCGGGTCAGCGCGTCGAGCGCGCCCAGCGGTTCGTCCAGCAGCAGCACGTCGGGCCGCCCCACGAGGGCGCGGGCAATCGCCGCCCGCTGCGACATGCCGCCCGACAACTGATGCGGATACGCATCCGCATAGCCATCCCGCCGCTCAGGTGCTGCCGCTGCGGCAGCAAGGTCGAAGGGGAAACGAAATCATTCATGGCGTACTCTCTGCAGTGGGGGCGAGGGAAGAAACGGCGGCGGGCGGCGCCCGGCGCAGCCAGCGGCTGCCGTGGAACGCCAGCCAGGCGGCCAGCCATGGAGCCAGCCAGATCAGGAACACATTGCGCAGACCCGTCAGGTCGGCCAGGCGGCCCGCCGCCAGCGCGCCAGCCGTGCCGCCCACCATGCCAAACAGCGTCAGATGGGCGGAAACGCGGGCCTTGTCGACGGGCGCGCGGGCGATATTGTCCGTATTGACGAGGTTATTCACGCCCAGGCCCAGGCCCAGCAGCACTGACGCGCCCAGGTAAGCGATGCTGGAGGGCCACAGGCCCAGGATCAGCAAGGCGGCCATGATGGCCAGGTGGGCGCCGCCATACAGTTGCTCGCGGTACGGGCTGGCCAGCACGAAGCGCCCCAGGAACAGCAGCACCAGCACGCAGCTCAAGCCCTGCACGGCCATCAGCCAGACGGAGTGATGCGCAGGCCAGTGCAGCACGCGGATGGCCAGCAAGATGGAAAACACGCCCACGCTGGACGCGGTGAAGCTGGCCAGGATTTCGAACAGATACGTGCTGCGCACGACGGGCAGGCGCAGCAGTTCGCGCAAGCTGGCCGCGCCGGGCAGCAAGGCTTGGCCTTCCAGCTTGCGCGGTGCCGTATTGCTGGGCAACACTTGCCAGCCCAGCACGGCCAGGATGGCGAACATCAGGGCGGAGATCAAAAAGCCTGCCTTCAGCCCCAGCTGCGCGATCAGGTAATTGCCGCACAAAGGCCCGAGGAACTGCATGCCGAGTATCAACGTCCCCTTGTACCAGCCCGCCTTGCCCTGCCCCAGTTCCGGCAGGCGCACGAGAAACACCGTGCTCATGGCCACGATGCGCAGCGAGATGCACAGGCCGACGAGAAACATCAGCAGGGCCACCCATTGCCAGCCGGGCAGCCACGGCAGCACGCAAAAGGCCAGCGCCAGGCTCAGGCTGACACCCGCATACAAATGCTTCGGGTTGCCACGCGAAAGAATATAGCCGGCCGGAATGGTGCCCAACGCCATGGCCAGGGTTTCCGCGCTGCTGATCGCTGCCAGCTGGAAATTGCTCACGTGCAAATGTAACCCCAGCAAGGTGGCCAGCACCTTGTTCATGCCGATGGTCACGCCCGACAACAGGGTCAGGCCGATGAAGCGCAGCAAGAAGGCGCGCAGCTCGCCGTCGCGGGCGCTGACGGCCGCATCCGCTTGTAAAGGCATCGAGTCACTCACTGCTGCGCCCCTTCACCAGCAGGCGCGCCAGCCGCGCAAACGTCACGTTCATCGCTTGCGCCAGCAAGGCGATCACGAGCACGGCCAGCAAGACGACATCCATGCGGCCCGACACTTCACCGTTGAGCAACAATGAACCCATGCCGGGCCCGGCCGCAAACAGCAGTTCGCCGCCCAGGCAAGCCAGCCAGGCAAACGCCAGCGCATGCGTGACACCCGTAACGATGGCCGGCATGGCGCCCGGCAGCAAAATCTGGCGTAAGGTTTGCCAGCGCGTCAGGGTCAGCACCTGCCCCACTTCGCGCAATCTTCCTTCCACCTGGCGCATGCCCGCCTGCGTGTTGAGCACGGTAGGATAAAAGGCGGCGATGGCGATCACCAGCAGCTTGGCGCCATCGCCATTGCCCACCCACAGACCCAGCAAAGGGATCAGGCCCAGCAAGGGAACTTGCCGGATGCTGTGGAACAGCGGGCCAATCAATCGATCAGCCAGCGGCGACTGCGCCATCAGCGCACCCGTGACGATGCCGGCGCTGCCGCCCAGCAGCAAGCCGGCCAGAGTGCGGCCCAGGCTGGCGCGCAAATGCACCCACAGTTCGCCCGTGACGAGCAGGTCGCGCAGGCTGTGCGCCAAATCTCCCAGCGAGACAAAGATGTAGGCGGCCGCCGCACTCTGGCCGGAGGCCCATTGCCAGGCACCCAGCAAGGCCAGCGGCAACAGCGCGCCCTTGATGATCTGGATCAAACGTTGTTTCATATGGACTCCCCATTACGCTTCCAGCGCATCAGCCGCGATTCCAGCGCATGGCATGCCCGGTCCAGGCCGAAGCCGATCACACCCGTCAGCACCACGCCCACCATCACCACGTCGAGGCGGAACATTTGCCGGCCCATTTCCATCATCTGGCCCAGGCCGCTGTCCGCGGCCAGCAATTCCGCGCCCACCAGCACCATCCACGAACGCGACAGGGCGATGCGCATGCCCGTCAGCGCGGCCGGCACGATGGCCGGCAAGACGATCAGGCGGATGCGCTGCCAGCGCGAAAAGCAATACACTTGCGCCACCTCAAAGTAGCGCTGCGACAGGTTGCGGATGGCGTCATGCACGGCCAGCGCCACGATAAAGAAACTGGCCTTGGCCACGATAAACACTTTAAAACTCTCGCCTATGCCGAACAGCAAGATAAACAAAGGGATCAGGGCCACGGTGGGCAGCTGGCGCAAGACATTGAACGTAGGGTCGACGTAGCTGCGCAAGCCAGGCGACAGGCCCAGCACGACGCCGAAGGCCAGGCCCGCGCTGGCGCCCAGACCGAAACCGGCCAGCAGGCGGAACAGGCTGATGCCCAGGTGCTGGCCCAGTTCGCCGCTCTCGGCCAGGTCTGCCGCCGTCAGCAGCACTTGCCACGGCGACATCAAGATATGCGCCGGCATCCACTCGAAGGTGGTGGCCGCAGTCCACAGCAGCAGCAAGGCCAGCGGCGAAGCCCACACGGACCAGCGCGAGCGCACGAAACGTCGCAGCCAGGGGATGGGCGCCGCACGCACTGGCGCAGGAGAGCGCGGCGTATCCTTGGCGCGCGGCAAGGCGATGGCGTTGACGATGGAAGTCATGGCGTCCAGTAGGTTTGCAGCTTCAGCTGCGCCAGCGCCTGGTTGACGAACTGGGGCGCGAACAGGCTATCGACTTGCAGGGGCCGCGCGATCAGGCCCGCACTCTTCGCATACGCCGCCTCTCCCACGTAATGCTGGCGCAAGCTGGCCGTAAACAACGGCGACCAGCGCGCCTGCCACGGCGTATGGTCGCCCGCCAGTTCGCGCCGCACGACGCTTTCCACCTGGCCCGCGGCCGCCTCGGTGCGCACATATTCATCTTCGCCGCCCGCGCCGGCCGCCCGGTGGTGCTCGCGCACATACGCCGTCACCACCAGCTGGGCCAGCTGCGGCCAGCGTTGCAGGAAGCCGCTGTCGGCCCACAGTTCGGCGCGCATCTTCCAGTCCTGCGGCGGTGCCTTGCTCGCCCAGATGATCTTGCCCACTTTTTTATCTTCCAGCAGGAAGGCGTCGCTGAGGGTGAAGAAGGCGTCCGCGCCGCCCGTGGCCACGGCCGCCGCGCCTGCCTGCGGATTGAGGTTGAGGATTTTTACGTCGCGCAAGCTCATGCCGTTCGCTTCCAGCAAGCGGGCGAACGGGTATTCCCACGGCCGCCCACGGTGCAAGGCGATCTTCTTGCCCTTCAAATCCTTGATCGAATGGGCCGTGGAACCATTCGGTACCACCAGATAGGTGTTATTGGCGCTGCCGCCGGGCAGTATCAGCCGCGTCTGCAAGCCCGAGGCATTGGCGATTATCGACGGCAAATCGCCATACTGGGCCAGGTCGATCGAGTGGTTGGCAAACGCCTCGTTGACTTGCGTCGCCACGGAATTGGTGGTGACGGGCACCCATTCCAGCTTCACGCCCAGCTTGCCCAGTTCGGCGGCCAGCCAGCCCTGCGCGGCCACCTGGGCGGCCGAACCGGCAAACACGGTCTTGCCGGACGGCGCCGTGCGGGCCACGACGGCGATGCGCACGGCGGCCGGCAAGGGATCGGCTGCCGCCGCGATGGCTGGCGCCAGCAGGCTGGCCGCCATGGCGGTGGCGAGTACCTTGCGCCAGGTCAAACGTAAGAATTTCAATGACATCTCGGGCCCATTCTTCAAAGGGTTACACCAGATCGGTGGCAGGCAGCAAAGACAAAGCGCGCGCCGTATCGATCAGCTTGCTCATCTTCCATTGCTGCAGCAACACGCCGGGACCGAAGTCGCGCGAGCCGCCAATGGCTTCGGCCGCGATCTGGATCTTGGCGCCCTCTTCCAGCAGCAGGATGAACTCGGCCAGCTTCAGCATGCCCTGCTTACCCCACACGGTGGCGCCGCCATTCGCTTCCAGGATGGCCGTGGCGTGCGTGTTGCGGGCGATTTCACCGAGGATGAAATCGACTTCCGGCTGGCGGCGGTCGATATAGATGGGAATTTCGCGGATCAGCTGGAAGCGCTGCACGGGCACGTAGCGGATCGGCAGGGTGCGGTGCGTCTGCGCCCACGCGCCCAGGGACGGCGAGTGCACGTGCGAGATCGACGTGACCTCGGGACGCTCACGGAACAGTTTTAAATAGCGCGCGCCGCCGTTGTTGGCGTCGCCCACAATCACCGTGCCATCGAGCGCCAGCACGGCCGCCTTCAGGGGCTGGCCGCGGCGGAACGGGCCCGGGTCGTTGACGACCACCACCTTGTCACCGCCAGGGGTACGCTCGACAAAGCCCACCGTGCCGTTGGCCGTCAGGCTGCCCGTCTCGCGCAAGCCGTCGAAGGCCGTCTGCGCATCGCGCCGCACCTGTTCCACGAAGGCCAGTTCGGCCGCCGTCAACTCCTGCACCTGTACTTGTTGTGCTTGCGCTTGTGCCACGTCCGTCATGTCATGCTCCATTCTTTGAGGTTAAGGTACGAATCAGTCATGCCTCTACTTTTGCAAGACACGTGCCAGCGCCAGGGCCGCAGAAATGGTGGATGGCTGCTGCCTGTGCAACAGCGGCTGCTGGCGTGGCAGCAGCGCTGGACGCAGGCGCTGTCGCCAAGCCAGCAAGCGGCGCGGGCACGTTTCCTGCACGGTTCAAGGCTCCACCCACCACGAAAGAAATCCATGACTACCGCAACCGCCCCCGCCGTCGATACCGTCTGGTTCACGCGCTGCCCCGTGCCCACGGCCACGGGCCTCGCGTATAAACTGGGCTGGCTGGACGAGGAATTCGCCCGCGACGGCATCGCCCTGAAAACCCTGCAGGAAGTGGGTGGCGAACTGGCGCGCCACCACTACGACCACGGCCTGTCCACGCTCGTGCGCGAAGGGGGCAACCTGCTGGCCCTGCCCGCGCGCGCGCAAGGGGCGCCCACGCGCCTGATCGGCCTGACCTGGATCGACGAGTGGCAAGCCATCCTCGTGCGCCCCGGTTCCGGCATCACGACGCCCGCGCAGCTGCAGGGCAAGCGGCTGGCGCTACCCGTGTTCCGCGCCGAAGACTTGCGCGAGAACCGGCGCGGGCGCAGCATCGCGCGCGGCATGAGCCTGGCCGGCTACAAGGGCGTGCTGGCGTCGGCCGGCTTGACGCTGGACGATGTGCGGCTGGTGGAAGTGGGTGGCGAGGCGCCAACGCAGGCAAATCTGGGCGCGGGCCTGTGGCAAGGCATCGCGCCGCTCTTGCGCGGCGAAGTCGATGCCGTCTACGTGAAAGGCGCGGCGGCGGCCGAAGCGGCCCGCGCGGCCGGGCTGGAAGTGGGCATAGACATCGACGCCCTGCCCGACCGGCGCTTCCGCGTGAACAACGGCACGCCGCGCCCGATCACCGTGCATGAAACGATGCTGGAACAGCATTTCGAGCTGGTCGTGCGCTTTTTGACGCAAACGCTGCGCGCCGCCCACTGGGCGCGCAGCCACCAGGCCGACGTGCTGGCCATCCTGCAGGGCGAAACGCGGGCCGGCGCCGACGCCGTGGCCGAAGCCTACCGCGACGGTTTTCATTTGACCCTGGCGCCCGACCTGTCCGACGAGAAGGTAGCCCTGTTCCGCCAGCAGAAGGATTTTCAATTGCAGCACGGTTTTCTCGACCGCGACGTGGATATCGACGCCTGGATCGACCGCCGGCCGTTGGAGGAAGCGCAGCGGCGCCTCGACGCGCTGCTGCGGCAAGCCGCATAAAGAAACGGGGCCAGCACATGGCAACATGTGCTGGCCCCGGGTACTACGGCATCAAGGCAAACGGCGCCCTAGGCGGCCAAGGCCTCATGCGGGGCGGCGGCCGGTTGCGCCAGCCGCTGCAGCGAGTGGATGGTGGCCGCGCAAGCCGTGGCCAGTTCGACGCCCTTGACCTTGAAGTGCTGGAAGTAGAATTCCTGGTGCTCGTGGCCCGCATGGAAGTGGTGCGGGGTCAGCACGGCCGACAGCACGGGCACGCCTGTCGCCAGTTGCACCTGCATCATGCCGGAAATGACGGCATCGGCCACAAAATCATGCCGGTAGATGCCGCCGTCCACCACCAGGGCGGAAGCGGCAATCGCCGCGTACTGGCCGCTCCTGGCCAGCACTTGCGCATGCAGGGGGATTTCAAAGGCGCCGGCGACGTCGATGACGTCAATATCGCTCTCGGCGAAACCAAGGGTCGCCATTTCGGCGATGAAGGACAATCGGCATTGCGCGACGATGTCGCGGTGCCAGCCCGCCTGGATGAAGGCGATGCGTTTGGCTGGTATTGCGTGTGACGGTTGTGACATATAAAAGACTCCTGTTTTCAAGAATGACAAAAAACAGGGCATAAAATCGAAGGGGATATGACAGGCGCAAGAAAGCCACGCCCAACTGCGCATGCAGGCACGCGCACCCGCGCACCGACGGCAAACGCAGGCCGTCCATGCGCCGGGCGTATGCCGGCACAGACACAATGATTCCATCCCGCTCTCTCTTTATCCGGACTATACCGTCGGCCCCGGAATCACACCGGGTCTGCTGACCTTGCCGGCATGGTCCAAAGACCATGCCGGCAAGCGCTCGCGGGCTAGGCACGCATGCCATTACCGCCGGTGGGGAATCGCACCCCGCCCTGAGAACGTTGCGTGGCCAGCGCACAGGTGCGGCAGCCACGCCCGGCGACTATAGCATATCGCCCCTGCCCTGCGCGGTCAGAACTGCACCGTGTACGACGCGCCCACCGTGCGGCCCTGGCCGATGATCACCGTGTCGCCGTTGACGGCACCGGGCACGAAGCTGGTGAGCGTGTGGTTGCGATAGACCTTGTCGGTCAGGTTGTTCGCATACGCCGTGATCCGCTGCTTGCCGCCCGGGAGTACATACGACAGGCGCGCATTGGCCAGCGCGAAGCCGCCCTGGTTCAGCAAGTCGCGCGCGGCATTTTGCGGGTCGACATAGTAGTACTGCTTCGACGTGTAGCGCACATCGCCGCTGAAGACCAGCTGCGCGCCATTGCCCAGCGGGTAGCGGTAGTCGGCCGCCAGCAAGGCCGTCACGTGGGGCGAGCGCACGAATTCATTGCCGGAGCGGTCGCCGCCATTGTTCTGGATGGCGAAATCGTCGAATTCCGTGCGCAGCAGGCCCAGATTGGCATTGATGTGCAGGTTGTCCGTCGGCTGCGCCTCGATCTCGAATTCCGCGCCATTCACGTGGGCCTTGCGCACGTTCTGCAGGTAATTGACGCTTTGCGTGGGGTCACCGTTGTACACGCCCGTGATATTCACCTGCACGTTCTTGTAGTCATAGTGAAAAACGTTGGCGTTGAAATTGAGGCGCCCGTCCAGCCATTCGGACTTGATGCCCGCCTCGAACGAGTTCAGGGTTTCCGGCTTGACCGTGTTCAGGGCCCGCACGTCCGTGGCACTCGTGTTGTAGCCGCCGGACTTGATGCCGTGTGCGTATTTCAGATAGCCGCGCAGGGTGCTGCTGAAGCGGTATTCGGGCGTGACGTCATAGGTCAGTGCATTCCACGTGGTGGACGGATTCGAGGTGAAATTGTTGTTGGCGACCGAGGCGGCCGTGTAATTGCCGCCCCGGACCGTGTTCCACCAGTTGGCCGCCTCACCAAACGTCACCGAATTCGATGCGGCCTGCACGCGCTGCAAATCGAGGTCCTTGGTTTCCGTGGTCCAGCGCAAGCCGAAGGTGGACAGCAACTGCTCGCTGAAGTTGACGGTCGTGCTGCCGAAGATGGCCGCGCTGCGCGCCTTGTGCTGGTAGATGGTGCGGTTGTAGCCGACAGGCTGCGTGCTGCCCGCCAGCGCCGGCACGCTGCCGTTGGGCAGGCGCGCGCCGGCCGAATCGGAATCGATCTTTTCATTGAAGTAGAACAGGCCCGCCACCCAGCTCACGGCGCCGTTTTGCGGCGACGTCAAGCGCAGCTCCTGCGACACTTGCCTGCTGCTGGCCTTCGAGCGGCTGCGCCCCACTTCCAGCGGCGTGTTGTCGCTGTCGCCCGTCGCTTCGTTGCGGAAGTTTTCATAGCCGGTGATCGACGTCAGGGTCAGCTCGCCCAGCGCATATTCGAGGTTCAGCTGGGCGCCGCCCTGTTTCACGTCGCTGTCGGCCGGCGCATTCGTGCTGACATCGTCGGGATTGGTGCTGGGGACGTAGCCGTTGCGGTACACGCCATTCGCAGCATAGCTGGCCACGGTGGTGGTGGCGCCCTTGGTCGTGTAATCGCGATAATGCAAGTTCAGGTTCGCCGTCAGGTCGCGCCCGATCAGGGCCTTGAGCTGGCCGCGGATGGCGCTATCCTTGAGTTTTCCATCGCGCTCGCCCGTAAACTGATTGTGGAAGCGGCCCTTGTCCTGCTGCTCCGTGTGGAAAGACAAGCGCCCCGCCAGCACCTCGTCGACCAGGGCGCCGCCGATAGCCCCTTCGGCCACGGTGGTGTCGTAGCTGCCGTAATCGAGCTTGGCGTAGCCGCTGGACTTGAACGAGGGCTTGCGCGAAATCACATTGATGGCGCCGCCCGTCGTGTTCTTGCCCCACAAAGTGCCTTGCGGGCCGCGCAGCACTTCCACCCGGTCCAGGTCGAACAGGGGAAAGCCCGTGGCGCTGGAATTGCTGATGTAGACATCGTCGAGGTAAAAGCCTACGGGGTTCGGAAAATCGATCTGCTGCTGGCCCGCGCCCACGCCGCGTATCCACCAGCGCGGACGGCCATGCTGCTGCGTGCCGGCCGAGGCGTTCGGCACGTAATTGAGGATTTCGCTGGCCGAGCGGCCGATGCCCGTATCGAGCAGCTCCTTGCCGCCGAGGACCGTGATCGCGCTCGGCACCTTCTGTGCCGATTCCTCACGCTTTTGCGCCGTCACCGTCACCGATTGCAAGGAGGCGCCCTCGCCGGCGCCGTTGGCGTCGGCAGCGGCAATGACATCGGCGCCAGGCGTTTCCGCGTGGAGCATGCCATGGACGAGCATCAAGCCGCCGATGGCGAAGGCCGAACGCAGCGCGCGGCGCAGCGGGGTCAGATGAAAGGGAAAGGAAGAAAAGGCGGCGGGGGAAGTCGAACGGCGCATGGGTGGTTATCCTTGAGTAAAGTCAAAACGCGAGATGGTGATGACTGTTATTGCAAGGCGCATGCCCGCTGCCGCAGTGCAGCAATATATACGTTAAGTGCTTGATTTAAAAGGAAGACTATCATGATGATAGTGCTGTTGATTTGGCAGCAGCGGCGCCGCCGCGTGCTGCCTGCGCGACAGCAGGCGGTGGCGCTGCTGTCGCGGCAACAGGGGATACTCAGGCGGCGCGCAGCAAGGCGGCACCATGGCCACGCACCAGCGGCAGCACTTCTTCACCCACCCGATACGCTTCTTCCAGGTGCGGCGTGCTGGCGAGGATAAAGGCGTCGGCGCCCAGTTGCACCAGTTCGTCGAGGCGTTCGGCCACCTGCTGGTAGCTGCCGACGATACCCTGCGTCTGCCCGCCGCGCAGCAGGTTGAAGCCGGACCAGATATTCGGCGCCGTGATCAAGTCCTTGTAGCTGTTCAGGGTGGTCGGACGGTTGCCCCGCTGGCGCGCCGCGCCCACGGAATCGCCGCCATCGGCGCCGAGGAACTGGCGCAGGGTGGCGGCATCGACGGCGTCAAAGCCCTTGCGCACCTCGTCCCACGCCTCTTCTTCCGTGGCGCGGGCCACGATGTCGACGCGCACGGCGCACTTGATCTTGCGCCCCAGGAGCGCCGTCTTTTCATGCACGCGGGCGAATTTCTCGCGCAACTGCTCGAACGGCTCCAGCCACGTCAGGTAGTAATCGGCGTGCTTCGAGGCGGAACCGAGGGCCGCATCGGACGAGCCGGAAAAGTAAATTTCGGGGAAATCCTGTTCCGACAGGGGCGTGGCCAGGCCCGCGTCTTCCACCTGGTAGAACTTGCCCTGGTAGGAAAATGGCCCGCCGCGCCACACGCCGCGCACCACATCGAGAAATTCCGTCGTGCGCGTGTAGCGGTCGTCGTGCCCGGCCGAATCGCCCCACCACAGCTGCGCCGGGCCGCCACCGCCCGTGATGACGTTGTACAGGGCCCGGCCGCCCGTGGCCCGCTGCAGGCTGGCCGTCATGCGCGCGGCCACCACGGGGTTCAAAAAGCCGGGCTGGAACGGGATCATGAAGCGGAAGGTGCTCGTTTCACGCGCCAGCAGCGCGGAAATGGCCCACGGTTCATCCGTCATGGGAAAGGACGGGATCAAGCCGCCCTGGAAGCCCGATATCTCGGCCGCGCGGGCGATTTCCGCCAGGTAGTCGATGTAGGTAAAACCGTCGGCGCCGCCGCCACCGAGGCCGGCCTGGCGCAGGTTGTCATTGCCGGGAAACCAGTCGCCGCGAAACGGCGTGCGGGCGCGGTGCGAACTCGGTTCGCCATGCGTGGGGATGCGCCAGAAAAAATCGATTGCCATCAAGGTACTCCTTCAGTAGGTTGGATACAGGAACTCAAGCCGCTTGCAGCTGCGCGCTCAACGCTGCCCGCACGCGTGGCAGCACGTGCTCGCCGATGCGGTAGGCTTCCTCGAAATGGGGGATGGCGGCCAGCACGAAGCTCGACACGCCGGCCTGCGCGTAGGCTTGCAACGCCGCGCTGACCTGTTCATAGCTGCCGACCAGGGCGCCGTGTGCGCCCGTTTGCGCTTGCGCAAAGCCGGGCCAGAACGCGGCAGCATCGTCCTCGAACGGAGCATCGTCAGGTAGCCCCGCCCCGCTGCGGTAGCGGCGCGCGTCGCGCAAGGCTTCGTCGAAGGTTTCACGGGCCAGCACGTCGATGCGCAAGCCCGCCACCACGGTGCGGCCCCGCTGGCGCGCCTGCGCTTGCAGGCTGTCGATGGAAGGCTGCAAGTCCGTCGCGGGCGCCGCGTCAAACACGTGCACGTCGGCCTGGCGCGCCGACAGGGCCAGCGCCTCGGGGGTATCACCCGTCAAATAGATGCTGTTCACAGGATGGTTCGCCAGCGGCCCCTTGAAGCCGCCGTCCTGCACTTCGAAGAACTTGCCCTTGAAGCTGAACGGCGCAGTGCTTTGCACGCCGCGCGCCACCGTGATGAATTCTTCGATGCGCGGCAGAATATCGGCGTCCGGCGCCGCATCGCCCTGGCGCCGGCGCGCTGCCGCATCGCCGCCATGTCCGATTTGCCAGGCGAAGCGCCCGCCCGTGAAGCGCTGGAAGCTGACGGCGTTCTTTGCCGCGTACACGGCAGAACCCCAGGCGGCGTCGAATTCGGTGATCAGTTTCAGGTGGCGCGTGCTGCGCGCCAGGTAGCCGGCGACGATCCAGCTTTCATCGCCCTGCGTATCGTGGCGTATCCGGATGCCGTTGAAGCCCGACAGGTCGGCGGCGCGGGCGATCTGGTGCAGGTAATCGAAGTAATTGAACGGCGGACGCGCGCCGCGCGGGTCGCTCACGCCCGCCTGCAACGGGCTGGGGGCGCCAGCGTTTCGCTCGCCCCTGCGCGTGATGCCGGGCGCCGCGTAGCGGCCGTCGCCGCTGGTGGGCAATTGCCAGATGAATTCGATGGTCATGCATGGACTCCTGTCGTGGGTCGAAGAAAGGGCCTGCACGCGCATGGTGAGCAATGCGCGCACTGGCCTGCCCTTTCCTCCTCGCAGAAAACATGCCATGCCGCGTGCACCCGCCAGCGCCCTTCGCTGCTGATTTGGCAGCAATCCGCTGCACCCACGGCAGCAGCGTGCTGCGCGTGCAGCAGAAAAAAAAGCCGGAACCGCATCGCTGCGGGTCCGGCTCCAGGAGATTGGTCATGCGCCTAGTCGATGGCGCCCGCCTTTTTCAAAAAAGTGCGCAGGATGTTACGGCTCAGATTCAGGTGCTTGGCCGTGCGCACCTGGTTGCGCTCATTGCGCTCCCACGCGGCGCGCACCAGTTCCTGCTGCATGGCTTCGAATTCCACGGCCTCGCCCGAGTCGAGCAAGGCTTGCCAGGCACGGGCGAAACGTTCGGCCGCCAGCAAGTCATCCTGCCCGGCCGCGCCGTGGGCCGCGTAGGCGATATCGGCTCCGCCAGCCCAGGTGTCCAGAACGGGGACAGGGGCAGATGCGGGCGCTGGCGCGGGTGTGCGATGCCAGCCCGACAAACTCAGGTCTTCGGCGCGCACCACGCCGCTGCGGCAGACCAGCAGTGCGCGGTGGATGACGTTTTCCAGTTCGCGGATATTGCCCGGCCACGGATACGCCAGCAAGGCTTGCTGCGCGTCAGGGCCCAGTTCCACCTCACCCAGGTGCAAGCGCTGCGCATAAATGGCCATGAAGTGGCGCGTCAGCGGCATGATGTCGCCCGGGCGCTCGCGCAAGGGGCGCAGCGGCAAGCCGATCACCTGCAGCCGGTAATACAGGTCTTCGCGGAAGCGCCCGGCCCGCACGGCTTCGGCCAGGTCCACATTGGTGGCGGCGATCAGGCGCACGTCGATGGGGATGGCGCGCCGCGCGCCCAGGCGCACCACTTCGCGCTCCTGCAGCACGCGCAGCAGCTTGACCTGCATCGCCAGCGGCAAGTCGCCGATTTCGTCGAGGAACAGGGTGCCGCCACTGGCCGTCTCGAACCAGCCAGGTTTACCCTGCTGGGCGCCCGTAAACGCGCCTTTTTCGTAGCCAAACAGTTCGCTCTCGACCAGGGTTTCGGAAAAGGCGCCGCAGTTAATCGCCACAAAGGTCTGCTCGGCGCGCCCGCTCAAGCCGTGCACATGGCGCGCGATGAGTTCCTTGCCCGTCCCTGTTTCGCCCGTGATCAGCACCGTCGCCTCGCTGGGAGCGATGCGTTCGATCAGTTCATGCAACTGGCGCGAACGGGGGTCGGCAAAGACAAAGGCCGTGGCGCGCACCAGCAAGCTCATTTGCTGCGGGTCGCGGAAGGCGACCAGCGCCTCGCTATCGCCGTCATCGCCGGCGCCGCGGGCAAGGTGGGCGCTGCGCGCGAAATCGCTGCTGAAATTGTGGGCTAAGAGTTCCATGAGCCGACTATACCGCGCGCCATCGCCAGGCGTGAACGAATGGTGCCGCGCTAGCTTATCCGGATTTTGCATATGCGGGGCATTGGCCCGAACCTTGCTGCAGCAAAGGAGCAGGCAATGTCGCCTGCCTACCACGGAGCCCCCATGCCAGCACGCCAGCTTGTCCTGAACGTCTTTTTGCAACGTCACGGCCACCACCCCGCAGCCTGGCGCCATCCGTCTGCCAGCGCCAGCGGCCGACCCGACCTGGCCTGGTGGCTGCGCGCCGCCAAACTGGCCGAGGCGGCCAGGTTCGACAGTTTCTTTATCGCCGACTTCATCGGCCGCTCCGGCGACGTCACGCCCGAGACGGGCCGCGCCGCCATCGGCCTGCCCTTCGAACCCTTCACCCTGCTGTCGGCGATTGCCGCCGTCACCAGCCACATCGGCCTGATCGCCACCGTCAACACCAATTACGAGCACCCGTATCACGTGGCGCGCAAATTCAGTTCGCTCGACCACCTGAGCGGCGGGCGCGCGGGCTGGAATGTCGTTTCCTCGTTCGCCGAACACACGGCGGACAATTTCGGCATCGATGCACCGCGCAGTCATGCGCAGCGCTATGCGCGCGCCGATGAATTCGTCGCCCTGTCCAAGGCCCTGTGGGATAGCTGGGATGACGACGCCTTCGACCGACCCGACCGCGCCGGCGGCCAGTTTTACGCACCCGCACAAGGGCATGCGCTCGACTTCCAGGGCGAGTATTTTGCCTCGCGCGGCCTGCTGGACTTGCCCCGCCCCGTGCAAGGCCACCCGGTGCTGGTCCAGGCGGGCAATTCCGAGACAGGGCGCGAATTTGCCGCGCGCCAGGCCGAGATGGTGTACTGCTCGGCCACATCGCTGCCCGTGGCGCAAGCGTATTATGCGGACGTGAAGGGGCGCATGGCGAAATACGGGCGCGCCGAAGACCAATTGAAAGTGACGCCGGGCCTGTCGGTGGTGGTGGCCGAATCGGACCAGCAGGCACAGGACCAGTTCGGCGAACTACAATCGCTGGTCGACTTCAGCAATCTGGAATTTGGCGGTTTCGACTTGTCCGGCTATCCGCTCGACGGCCCCCTGCCCGACCTGCCCTACCAGGCGGGCGAGAATGGCAAGGGCCGCTTCTTGCAGCAGTTGGAACTGGCCCGCCGCGACAATCTCACCTTGCGCCAGTTGGTGCTGCGCTTTCGCGTGGCGCGCGGCCATCTGCAAGCCATCGGCTCCGTCAAGACGGTGGCCGACCTGATGGAGCAGTGGTTCTCGGAGCGGGGCGCGGACGGTTTCAACGTCGTGCCGCCCCTGCTGCCACAAGGCTTCGAGGCATTTACCCGGCTGGTGGTGCCGGAACTGCAGCGGCGCGGCCTGTTCCGCACCGAATATGCGGCCAGCACCCTGCGCGGCCATTTGGGACTGGCGCGGCCCGCCAACCCGCACACGGCGGCGGGGGCGCGGGCCGCCTGAACACGGATTGACTAGGCTTGATCAGGATCGAAATGCTTGCGCAAGCCTTGCCAGCATTCGAAATAATCGTTTTGCAGCAGGCCGCCGTCCAGCGCGAACGGCGTGGGCTTGAGGATGGTGCGCGTCTCGAACATGAAGGCCATGGTGTCGGCCACCTTCGCGGGCGCGGACGTGTCGCTGTGCGAGGCGCGTTCAAACGTTTGCGCATCGGGGCCGTGGCCGGACATGCAGTTGTGCAGGCTGGCGCCGCCCGGCACGAAACCGGCCGCCTTGGCGTCGTACACGCCGTGGATCAGTCCCATGAATTCGCTGGCCACGTTGCGGTGGAACCACGGCGGCCTGAACGTGTGCTCGGCGGCCAGCCAGCGCGGCGGGAAGATGGCGAAGTCGATGGCGCCGAAGAGCGGGTTTTCGCTGGGCGCCTGCAGCACGAGGAAGATCGACGGGTCCGGATGGTCGTAGCTGATCGAACCGATGGTGTTGAAGCGGCGCAAATCGTATTTATAGGGTGCGTAATTGCCATGCCAGGCCACCACATCCAGCGGCGAATGGTCGAGCGTGGTGCGCCACAGGTGGCCGCCGAACTTGGCCAGCAGTTCGCACTCGCCGTCGATATCCTCGTAGGCTGCGTGCGGCGTGAGGAAATCGCGGGCATTCGCCAGGCCGTTCGAGCCGATGGGGCCCATGTCGGGCAGACGGAAAGCCGTGCCGAAGTTTTCGCACACATAGCCGCGCGCCTTGCCATCCGGCAAGGTCACGCGGAAACGCACGCCGCGGGGGATCACGGCGATTTCCTGCGGTTCCAGTTCGATCAAGCCCAGCTCCGTGGCGATCGCCAGCCTGCCCTCTTGCGGCACGACCAGCAATTCGCCATCGGCCGAATAAAAGAAGCGCTGCATGGAACAGTTGGCCGCATACACGTGGATGGCGCAGCCGCTCATCGCTTCGGCGCTGCCATTACCCGCCATCGTTTGCCAGCCGTCGATGAAGTCGACCGGCGTGCTGCTGTCGGGCAGCGGCAGCGGGTCCCAGCGCAGCTGGTTCGGCGGCGTGGGGGGCATGACGTGGAAATCGCTGACGATGCGGATATTTTCCAGCAAGGTAAACGGCCGATGCTGGCTGGCGGGACGGATGCGGTACAGCCACGAACGCCGGTTCTGCGCGCGCGGCGCCGTGAAGGCCGTGCCCGACAATTGTTCCGCATACAGGCCCAGGGGCGCTTGCTGCGGTGAATTTTGCCCCTGCGGCAAGGCGCCGAGAACAGCTTCCGTGGCAAATTCGTTGCCGAAGCCGCTTTGGTAGCCGGCGCCTGTCATGCGCTCTCCGCCAGGCCGTCGGCCGCGTCGCGCAGCAAGCCCTGCACCACATCAGCCTTGCCGATGGCGCCCATGGCCAGCAAGGCGAAACGGGCCAGTAACAGCGGCGAGCGCTGTTCGCCCAGGCCGCCCATGGTGTGGCACAGCTCGGTGTATAAATTATCGAGTTCGATGTCGGTCATATTGTCTCCTTGTTACTTTGATTGGCCGATGCCGGCCGCCGCCAGCGCCTGCGCCACCTGCCCCGCCTGCACCTGCCGCCAGCGGCCCAGCACGTGGCCGTCCGGACGCACGAGGTAAAACGTGCCGGGCTGCGCGTCAAACAGCGAGAATACCTGCGCCGTGTGATCCCAGGCGCCCCCTTGCGTCCCGCTGCGGGCGATCGCCACGGTCGTCAATGGCAACGTATCGCCCAGCGCCAGCAGTTCGGCAGGCACGGCGCCATCGTCGCTGAAATACAGCCCCGTGAAATTGCCATCAGTACGGTTCACCAGATCGGTAATATACCCCGCTTTTTGTCCGCCATTGTGCGGCAACGCGAGCGGACACTCGGGCAAGACCGTACCCGGCGCGGGGCCAGCCGTGAACACGTCCGCCTCAGGCGCGTTCAACGGCGACTGCGCATACGCGATGGCACTGGTCTGGCGCGGGTTGATCAGCGAGCGCACGTGCGCATGCTTGCCCGCCAGGCCCAGCACGGCCGTGCGCATCAACTCGAAGGCGAAGGTGGGCGGCGCCATGAATTCCGTGCTTTTGGTGCCGTGGCGCAGGTTTTCACGGGCGGCGAACACGCGCTCGTCCGAATAGCTGTCCAGCAAGGCCTGCGGCGCCTGGCCTTTGACCACATACGCGAGTTTCCAGGCCAGATTGTCCGCGTCGTCGATGCCCGAGTTCGCCCCGCGCACGCCGAAGATGGGCACCAGGTGGGCCGCGTCGCCCGCGAACAGCACGGGACCGTGCCGGTATTTTTCCAGTGTCAGCGCGTTGGCCTTATAGATGGTGATCCACACGGGATGCCATGGCGCCGTTTCGCCCATCATGGCCAGCAGGCTGTCCACGCGCGGCGCCACGTTTTCCAGCAGCACGGCCGCCTGCGCATCCTCGTCGTCGCGCAGCTGGTAATCGATGCGCCAGATATCGTCGGGCTGCTTGTGCACCAGCACGGTCGAACCGGGATTCGATGGCGGGTCGAAATACGCGAGGCGCTCCGTCGGGCGCTCGCTCTTCAGGTGGATGTCGACGATCACATAGCGCCCTTCATAGCTGGTGCCTTGCAATTTGAGGCCCAGCGCCTCGCGCACGGCGCTGCGCCCGCCATCGGCCGCCAGCAGCCAGTCCGCCTCGATTTTGTAGGTTTCATCGGGCGTGGCCACGGTGACCGTGGCGCCATCGGCGCGCTGCTCCACGCCGGTCACCCGCGTTTGCCAGCGGATATCGATCAGCTCCGGCTGGCGTTCGGCCGCATCGAGCAGGAATTGTTCGATATGGTATTGCGCCAGGTTGACCATGGGCGGCAATTTCTGGTTCGCGTCTTGCGGCATCGTGAAGTGCAGCACTTCCTCGTCGCGGTAAAAGCTGCGCCCGCCCGCCCACGGCAAGCCCTTGGCTAAAAAGCCCTCGAACGCGCCCAGGCGGGCGATGATTTCCAGGCTGCGCCGCGAGATGCAGATGGCGCGGCTGCCCGTGCAGACGCCATCGTCCGCTTCGATCAGCACCGAGCGCACGCCATGGCGCGCCAGGCCCAGGGCCGTGGCCAGGCCCACAGGGCCGCCGCCGACGATCAGCACCGGCACGTGCTGCGTGCCGGCACCGGCAGGTTTGCCGGGTGGATACACCTTCGGCACATGGGGATAAGGGTGGAATGTATCGCTCATGATGTTTCCTCTTCAATAATGGTTTTTGCCGCTGCGCGCGATGGGCAGGGTCAGCACGATGGCCGCGCCCGCCACCAGCAGCACGCTGGCGTACAGCAAGCCCGTGGCAAAGCTGTGCGTGACATCCTTCAGCCAGCCCACCACGACGGGGTTCAGGGCCGAGCCGATATTGCCCGTGGCATTGATGACGGCGATGCCGATGGCGCGCGCGCCCAGGCTCAGGGCCCGGTCCGGCGTGGTCCAGAAGACGGACATGGCGGTATAGGCGCCCGTCGAGGCCATGCACACGCCCAGCAGTTGCAGCACGGGATTGCCGGCATACGCGGTCAGCAGCCAGCCAAAGGCCGACAGCAGCATGGGCCAGACGATGTGCCAGCGGCGCTCCTGCAAGCGGTCCGAGCGGCGGCCCCAGGCAATCATGCCGATAACGGTGCACACTTGCGGAATGGCGGCCAGCAGACCGATCTGCGTGTTGCTGGCATTGCCGCTGAAACTTTTCACGATCAGCGGCGTCCACACGGCCACCATCGCCAGGGTATTCACCAGGCAAAAATAGGCGATGCCGAATTTCAGCACGGTGGGCGACAGCATTTCCGCCAGCACGGAGGTCTTCTGCTGCTGCGCGAGGTGTACGACGGCAGGCTTGTGCTCGGCCGCCAGCATGCGCGCCAGCACCTGCTGTTCCAGCTTGCCCAGCCAGTTCGCCTTACTGGGCGAATCGTCGAGGTAGCCATACACGGCCAGACCCAGCAGGACGGACGGCATTCCTTCGAGCAAGAACAGCCATTGCCAGCCTTTCAGACCCCAATGGCCGTCCAGGCCCAGGATCAGACCCGACAGGGCCGAACCGATGGCGGCCGTGACGGGCATGGCGATCATGAACAGGGCGTTGGCGCGCGCCCGGTAGGCGCTGGGAAACCAGTAGGTCAGATACAGCAGCATGCCGGGCAGGAAGCCCGCTTCCGTCACGCCGACCAGGAAGCGCAGCGCATACAGGCTGGCCGGGCCGCTGGCGAACAGGGTCGCCGTCGAGGCCAGTCCCCAGGCGATCATCATGCTGCCTATCCACTTGCGCGCGCCGATGCGGGCCAGCACGATGTTGCTGGGGATGCTGCAGGCGATGTAGGCGATGTAAAACAGCGTGGTGGCAAAGCCGAACTGGGTGCCGGACAGGCCCAGGTCTTGCATCATGGTCAGGCCGGCGAAGCCGATGTTGATGCGATCCAGAAATGAAAATACGAACAGCAGGAACAGAAATCCCAGCAAATGGCGCGATACCTTGCGCATTACCTGCTGTTCCAGTCGATTGATGGCCGCGTCAGGGACGGGCGCATGGGTGCCGGGGGCTGCCCCTTGGGTGATGGTCATGCTGGTCTCCATAAGGTGTCACCCTCCCCTTGTTGATTTTGTTGGGTGAGAGCGGCCGGATGCTCCGGCTTGCAACACAGTATGCAGACGACTAGGCCGATGGTTGTCCCCATTTTGGGGACAACCATCGGCCTAAAGAACTAGCCGGCGGGCCTAGCCGCGTTTCTTGATGGGCACGTTGTCGACCTTCTGGTTGCCATAGCTGAAGGAACCGTGGCCGCTCCAGTTATTGTCCGTCACAAAGGTCGCTTCAAACTTGGCCAGGTAGCTGCCGATGGCCGGTGGCGGCACGGACACCACGTATTCGCCGCTCAGGCTGAACACGCGCGTGGCATTACCCAGGCCCAGGCCATGCACGGGACCGCTGACGGGACGGATCACCACGCGGCCATGCGGTGGCGCGATCGACTGCGTGATCAGGGCTTCGCCGCTGACGCTGCCGTCGTCGGGATTGTAAAACAGGGCCAGATTCAGAATCGGTGCGCCGGGCAGGCCGAGATTGCCGGCGATCAGATAGACGTGTTCTACCGCATTCAATTCAGTTGAGGACACAATGGACTCCTTCGGGGAATGATTCCTGAGCCATGAAAAGGGAGATCGCGCGCGGCGACAGGCACTGGCTATCAGCCTTGCTGATGGCGGTTCAGCCATCGACACTCTGCCGCCAGCATAGCCCTTATTTTCGTATCAATATGCTCACATTATTGCCTTGAATTCCAGCATTTTTGTGCTCTGCCCGGTATCCAGGGCGCGCTAGCATTTATGCGGCATGCGGCCCTAGACATAGCGCAAACAACTGGCGCTGGCCGGCAATACCCAGGCGTTTATATGCGCGCTTCTGATACGTGATGACGCTCGATGGCTGCACGCCCATGGTCTCCGCTATTTCCACGGCAGTCAGCCCTTCCAGCACTCCGCGCAGCACATCGAGTTCGCGCTTGCTCAGCTGTGGACCGTGCTGGCGCAACCGGGCCAGCATCATGGGCGAGACGCCTTGCGCGGGCTGGCCATTGACGCTGTAGTGGTGTTTGGCCGCATACGCGAACAGCGGCGAGAGGGTTTCGATGGCGGCGATTTCGCCGGGCTGGAACTGGCCCTGGCTGCTGTCGCGGTAAAAATTGACGGACAGCCAGATATCGCCGGCCGGCTGCACCAGCAGGGACAGCCGGTCCGACACATTCGGTCTTTGATAGCAGACGGCGCGGTAGCCCGGGTGGCGGATCTCGTCACTGGCCTGCTGGTGCAGCACGATGGCGGGGTCGAGCTTCGGACGGGAGGCGGGAGCGATGACGCTCTGGTTGCCGTCGAGCGCATAGTAATGGCGCGCGTAGCTGTCGGCAATATCCTGCAAGAAACGCCCACCGCGCCGGTCGGCCACGGCCACCGTGCGGGGCCGGTTGCCGAATTCATAAGCAAAGATCGTGCACTGGGCGATGGAAGCGGCCGCGCCGGCCGTTTTCAGGATGGCGCCCGCCATGGCATTGACGTCTGCATGGCCGATGGCGGCCAGCAGATCGAGGGCGCGCCCCAGGTCCAGCTGGCCTTCCGCCTGCCGCCGCTCCACCTGCCAATAGCGCATGGCCGTCTCCCGTGACGCTTATTGTTGACGCTGCGGCAAGACCCAGTCCGGCCGGATGTAGTGGCAGGTATAGCCGTGCGGCAAGCGCTGCAGATAATCCTGGTGCTCCGCTTCCGCTTCCCAGAACGGGCCGGCCGGCGCCACTTCGGTCACCACCTTGCCTGGCCACAGGCCGGAGGCGTCGACGTCGCGGATGGTGTCTTCGGCCACCAGCCGTTGTTCTTCGCTGGTATAAAAGATCGCCGAGCGGTAACTGGTGCCGCGGTCATTGCCCTGGCGGTCCGGCGTGCTGGGGTCGTGGATCTGGAAGAAAAATTCCAGGATCTTGCGGTAGCTGATGGTGTTCCGGTTGAAGATGATCTCGATCGCTTCCGCATGCGTGCCATGGTTGCGGTAGGTGGCGTTGGCCACGTCGCCGCCACTGTAGCCCACGCGCGTGGCAAGCACGCCCGGATAGCGGCGCAGCAAGTCTTGCACGCCCCAGAAGCAGCCACCGGCCAGGATCGCGGTTTCCTTGTCTTGTGTCATGTTGTTCATTCCTTGATCTGAGACCCCTATCTTACCCTGTCGCGGCATTTTCTTCAGCGCGCCAGCAAGCGCTTCAGCTGCGCCGCCTGGTAGGCGCCGATGGCGTCGTTGAACAGGCAGCGGATCAAGGGGTCGTCGACGATGTCGGCCTCTTCCAGTCCGGCCCGCGTGGCCGCATCGAAAGGTCCATCGTTGATGCGCATGTACATCGACGTCAGCGATTCACCGAGCGCCAGCGCGGCATGGCATTTCACCAGCGGCACTTCCGTCGTCCAGTCGGGCGCCTCGTCGGTGGCGGGCACCAGGTCGATCAAGTCGCCATGCGTGCGGTAATGCAGGACCGTGGCCGCGCCGTCATGGCCGTACAGCGACAGGCGCCACAGGCGCGGGCTTTGGAAATAACTGTCCTCGGGCAGCTCCATGTCGCGGTAGCGTTCGAGCAAGCCATGCCGGCAAAAATCGCGCACCAGCGCCGCATCGGCGTCGCTCAAGGGCGCGAAACGGCGCGCGATGTCCGCCGTGGCGGGTGGCGGCGCATCGGGGCGGTAGTCGAAATCCACATCCTGCGGCCCCACCGGGATGACCCAGGGCAAGGGTTCAGCGCTGCTCACGCCGTGCGCATCGAGCAGCACGGCCGTGGAAGGATCGAGGCGGAAGATGTGCGCCTCTGGCAGCGCAGCGCCGATTTCATCGGCAAAGCGGCGGTAAGTAATCGGGAACATCGCGTGGTTGTACCAGGACCAGTCTTCCTGCACGAACTGGCAAGAGCTGGGCACGAGGTAACGGGGCGCCAGCGCGCGCAGCTGGGCAATCCAGTCGTCGGGAAGCTCGACTGGCCCCCGCACTGCCTGCGACGGCGCGATGACGGCGATCTCGCGCATGGTCTGGAACGGCCACAGCACCATGTCCCACGGTGCGAAGGCGGCCAGTTGTTCGAGCGTCTCGGGGCCGATCCAGGAATCGACCACGTTGAGCACATTCAGGCCGGCGGCGCGCACCTGGAACAGCGAGTCGACATCGTCGTCCAGCGCCCGGCGCGGGATCACCTCGATGGCGCCCACGCGCACGGGCACGTCGACGTGCAGGCGCTCGACGGACGTAAATCCCAGCGCACGGATCATCGCGAACAGTTCGTCAAAGACACAGTACAGGTAGATGGGCGTGTCGCGGTCGAGCACATCGAGGCTGTCGAGCGAGCAGTGGTCATCGTGGAAGTGCGAGATGAAGACGGCATCCCAGCGCAGCCGGCGCACGGCATCGAGGTCGAAGCGCACGGGAGGAAACGCGTGGCAATTGCGGCTGAACGGGTTTTCGACGATGGGGTCGAAGGCGATGGCCGTGCCTTCGCATTCGAAGACATAGCCGGCGTGCAGGATGCGGGAGATTTTCAAGGGCATAAATAGACTACAAGGCGATAAATCGCGGCTTCAGACCGGGCAGCGCGCCATCATACTGGAAGGCCACTGCCCTGCCGACATTAATACGGATTATTCAGCACATCCATCGCGAAGTAAGTAAAAATCATGTCCGCGCCGGCGCGCTTGATGGCGCCCAGGGTTTCCTGCACCACGCGGCGCTCGTCGATGGCGCCCGCCTGGGCGGCGAACTTGATCATCGCGTATTCGCCGCTGACCTGGTAGGCGCCGATCGGCAGGCGCGTCACTTCGCGCAGGTCGCGGATGATGTCCAGGTAGGCGCCGGCCGGTTTCACCATCAGCGCGTCGGCGCCTTCGGCTTCGTCGATCAGCGACTCGCGGATCGCTTCGCGGCGATTCATCGGGTCCATCTGGTACGTTTTACGGTCACCCTTCAGGGTGCTGCCGGCCGCGTCGCGGAACGGGCCATACAGGCCGGAGGCGAACTTGGTCGAATACGCCATCACGGGCGTGTCGTGGAAGCCGGCCGCGTCCAGCGCGCTGCGGATCGCCGCCACCTGCCCATCCATCGCGGCCGATGGCGCGATGATGTCGGCGCCCGCCTGGGCCGCGATGACGGCCTGCTTGCCCAGGTTCAGCACCGTGCTGTCATTGTCGACCGTGTCGCCATGCAGGATGCCGCAATGGCCATGGTCCGTGTATTCACAGAAGCAGGTGTCGGACATGACCACCATTTCCGGCACGGCGTCCTTGATGATGCGCGACATGCGCGCCACCAGGCCGTCCGGGTTCAGGGTGTCCGTGCCGTGACTGTCCTTGTGGTGCGAAATGCCGAAGGTCATGACGGAGCGCAGGCCGGCGCGCGCATAGCGTTCGACTTCCTGCGCCAGCTTCGCTTCGGGAATGCGGCGCACGCCGGGCATGGACTTGATGTCGATGAAATCGCTGGAACCTTCGTCGACGAAGATCGGCAGGACCAGGTCGCGCGGATTGATCTCGGTTTCGCGGAACAGCTCGCGCAGTTGCGGGGTCGCGCGCAGGCGGCGCATGCGCGAAGTTGGGTAGTGTGCTGGCATGGGGTGACTGGCTTCGGGTTAACAACGCCAGCAAGTATACGCCCATCGCGCCGCTTGCGCCGGGCCGCGCGGCAAAAAAGCCGCGCAGGTCAAGAAACACCGCCCCGCGTCTTCATTGTGCGTGCAACAGGGCGGCCACTTGCCAGCGCATGTCGGCCGCCAGTTGCACCAGCATGGCGCCGCGGCGGCGCGCCTCCGCCCGCTTTTTCGACGGCACCAGTTCGATGTCCGGCATCCGGCAAGGGCCGCATGGCAGGCGGTAATTGCCGTCGCTGGTGGGCAGCGCATGCAATTGCTGCCACGCCAGGTCGTAGTCGCACGAGATGTGGCGGCGCCGGCGCCAGTTCAGCGCGATGCGGTTGGCATTGCTGACCAGGTGCAGATGGCCGCAGCCAGCAGCCATGCAGCGCCCGCGTGGCCTCCTTCACCGCCTGCGCACCGGCGGGCGAGCGCAAGCCCTGCAAGGCGCCCAGCTGGATGACGGCGCCGCCAGGCTGGGGCCGGAACAGGAAACTGGCCAGGTACAGCGACGCGCCGTCGCGCGTCAGGCGCAGGCACAGCTCCCCTTCGCGGTGGCTGTCGTGGATGGCCGTCAGTTGCAAGCGGTAGGTGGCGCCATCCTTGCCCTCGATGCTGGCCAGCACCAGCGCGCGGCGCGCTGCGTATTCCACCAGCGGCCGCGCGCCGGCCTGCCACAGGAAGCGGTAATGCCCGCGCAGCAGGTCCACCCTCGCCGCACAGCCAAGCTGGCGGCTGGCGTAGGGTCGATAAATCTTGTACAGCAGGCTGGGATGGACTTGCGCCAGCGCCGCCAGGCCCGGCGTCGTGGCGATGAAGGCTTGCCAGCGTGCGCGCTGCAGGGGAAAGACGATGGCGCCCAGCGCAGCCTTGATCTGGTGGCCATGCTGGCGCATTGGCGCCTGTTGCTGCGCGGCGTTGTCGCCGGTGGCGATAAAAGTATGCATGAAAACGGCTCTACGACGTGTCGGGAAAGGCAAGCCGCGGCAAGCCGCGGACAGCCCGGAACAGGCGGCTGCGCGCACGCAGCCACTCTACGCCGGGTAGAACGGATGATAGGGGGAGGTGAAAACGAAGGGGGTTACAAGTTGGTAATGTGCTGCCTGGCTAGCGCAGCAGGCGCAGGCGCAGGCGCAGGCCCGGCGCCGCATCCTCGATCTCCAGGCTGCCGCCGTGCAGGGCCGCGATGGCCGCCACGATGGACAGGCCCAGTCCATTGCCAGGCAAATGGCGGCTCTTGTCGAGCCGGTAAAAACGCTGCGTCAGCTTCGGCAGCTCGTCCCTGGGCACGCCCGGGCCGTTGTCGCGCACGGCCAGCCAGCGGCCCTGTTCATCGTTGCCGGCCGACACTTCCACCGTGGCGCCCGGACCCGCATATTTGATGGCGTTGTCGACCAGGCTGGCCAGTGCGCTGCCCAGCAGGTTGCGGTCGCCGCGCGCCGGCACGCTGTCGCCATACATCTGCACCAGCAGCACGCCCTGCTCGTCGGCCGTGGCCTCGTACATTTCCACGATGTCGGCGCCGATCAGCTGCAGGTCGATGTCATCGAAATTCTCGGGACGCATGCCCGATTCGGCCGCCGCGATCTGCAGCAGCTTGTCGAACACGCGCGTCAGGTCGTCGATGTCGTCAATGGCCGCCTGCGCCACACTCGCGTAGCCGGCCACGCTCTGCTGCTGGCGCAAGGCGCCATCGAGCTTGTTGCGGATGCGGCCCAGCGGCGTGCGCAAGTCGTGCGCAATGGCGTTCGAGACGTGGCGCACGCCTTCCATCAGGTGTTCAATGCGGTCGAGCATGCGGTTGATGTCGCGGCTCAGCAAGCCGAATTCATCCTCGCTGGCGACGGGAATGCGCCGGCTCAGGTCGCCTGCCTCGATTTCCCCCGCCGTGCGGCGGATTTGCCCGATGCGCGCTTCGAGCTGGCGGCGGAACAGCCAGGCGCCCGCCACCACCAGCAAGATGGCCACCCCTCCGCCATAGGCCAGCGAGCGCAGCACCAGGGCACGGATGGACTTGCCCTCTTCCATGTCGCGTCCGACGAACAGGCGCGCGCCGCCCGCCAGCTCGCGGATCAGCATGCGCGCGGGCACCCTGCGTCCTTCGCGCGTGACGTCGCGGTGCAGCAAGCGGCCCACGGGACTGGCCACGTCGGGCCAGGACGACAGATTGCCCGCCACGCGACGGCCATCCGCGTCCACCAGCAGGAAGATCTCCGTGTCGCTGTCGGTGCGGTCGGTGAGCAGATGGGCGATTTCCACCGTCGTGCGGCTGCTGCCCGCCTGCTGGTACAACGCGGCGAGGCGCTCCGAGAGCAGGGTCAGCTTGCGGTCCACGCTGCGATCGAGCACGCCGATGGTGCCGAAATAGAATACGGCGCAGACGATGCTGATCGACACGACCACCAGCACGCCATAGCCGAGCGCCAGGCGGGCCGCAATGGAGCGGTGCCAGTTACGCACCATCGAGCACGCCCAGGGTGTAGCCGACGCCGCGCACCGTGTGGATCAGCGGCGGTGAAAACTCCTTGTCCACCTTGGTGCGCAAGCGGCTCACCTGCACATCGATGACGTTCGTCTGCGGGTCGAAATGGTAGTCCCACACGGCTTCGAGCAGCATGGCGCGCGTGACGGACTGTCCCTGGTGGCGCATCAGGTATTCCAGCAGGCGAAATTCGCGCGGTTGCAGGGCGATTTGCCGGTTGGCGCGCGTCACGCGCATGGTGCGCATGTCGAGCACCAGGTCGGCCACCTGCAGCTGCGTCGATTCGGGCACGGGCGCGGCGCGCCGCAGCAGCGCCTCGATGCGCGCCAGCAGTTCGGCGATGGCGAACGGCTTTGACAGGTAATCGTCGCCGCCGCTGCGCAAGCCGCGCACGCGCTCGTCGACGCTGGACAGGGCCGACAGCACCAGCACGGGCGTGTTGCGGCCCATGCCGCGCAGGCGCGCGACGATGGCCAGGCCGTCGATTTCGCCGGGCAGCAGGCGGTCGAGCACCAGCGCATCCCAGTCTTCGCCGCAGGCCAGGCGCATGCCGTCGATGCCATTGTCGCAGGCGGTGACGTCGTGGCCCGCCTCGCGCAGGCCGGCACAGATATAGCGGGAAGTTTCGGCTTCGTCTTCGATGACCAGGCAGCGCACGGGGAATTCCTTGTAAAGATCGGGACAACAAACATGCGCAGCATACGCCAGGCGCGCGCCACTTGCCAGCCCCGTCGCGTGCGGCAAACGATGACGGGGTCGGGTACAATACAGCCTCGACAATGTTTGGCCGCGCCCGCGCGCAGCTGTCTGTGGCGCCTTCCGGATTGCCGCGGCCTGCATCGACACCACCGCCACTAACGAACAGCAGGCACGCCCGGCGCGCGCCATAGACAAATACAGCCATGAAATCGACCCACTCTCTCGCACTGGCGCTGGCCATGGCCATCAGTTGCGGCAGCGCCGCCGCCGCAGACGTAAAACAAACCATGCTGTTCGATGAAATTCCCATCGGCAGCTGGAGCACCTCCGCCGAACTGGGCGCCATCACCACCTCGGGCAATACGGTCGGCACCTCGGTGACGGGCAAGATCGACGCGCGCCAGGAACTCGATGACTGGAGCAACCAGTACATCTTCAGCGGCTACTTCAAGGAAGATGAAACGACGAACGACGACGGGCAGAAGGTGCGCGAACGCTCGGCCGAACGCTTTTCCGCTTCCGCCAAGGCCGCCTACAAGCTGATGGCCGACCATGAAAAACTGTTCGTGCTGGCCTCGCACGTGAACGACAAGTTCGGCGCCTATACCAAGTACTCGACCCTGGCAGTCGGTCATGGCTCGCGCTGGTACCAGTCGAGCGACAAGAGCGTCGACGTGGAATTCGGCCCTGGCTATTTCAGCGGCACCAACGACACGGGCGAATCGGAGCACGGCCTGACGGTGCGCGGCGCGGCCGCCATGAAGTGGAAGATCAGCCAGTCGGCGATGTTTTCACAGACGCTCAGCGTCGAACGCGGTACGTCGAACACCCACTCCATCGCCGAAACGTCCCTCAGCACGAAGATCAACGGCACCATGCAGATGAAAGCCGCCTTCAGCGCGCGCAACGACACGCGCGTACCGGACGACAAGAAGAACACGGATACGCAGACGTCGCTGACCCTGGTCTATTCGTTCTGAGATGCCGGCCACGCTGATGCGGCGACTGCGCCTGGGTGCCCTGCTGTGCGCGGCGGCGCTGCTGAGCGGCTGCGCCGCCGTCACCGTCAGCGCGATCTCCCCGGCCGACTACCTGCAGCAGCGGCGCGGCGACATCCTCACCACGGGAAAACTCAGCGCCGCGGCCAGCGAAGTGCTGCGCATTATCGGCAGCGACATCGCCGCCTGCGAAACCAATACGGGCAGCTGCCGCGCCGACCTGGCCCGCTCCGAGCTGCTCAGCGACGAGCAGCGCCTGGCGACGCTCTCCGAACTGTGGCTGGAAAGCGCGCTGGCGGAAGAGAAGCAAGGCAGCCACGCCAGCGCCGAATTGCTGGCCGCCTGGCTCGAATCGGCCCGCTACGCCTACGCCTACCTGTTCTACACGACGCGCACGCCGGGCCAGCGCGCCTTCGAGGAACGCCAGACGCAAATCCGCGACTACTATAACTATGCCGTGCAAAAGGCCGTCGGCAACCTGTTCCGCCACCGTGGCGAATACCGCCCTGACGGCCATGTGATCCGCGTCGCCGGCTGGCAGATCGACAGCGAACTGTCGGCACTGCGCCTGCCCGAAGACGGCACCCTGCCCGAAGAACTGCTGCCGGCCACCTCGCTGTCGTTTTCCGGCCTGCGCAATGTGTACCGGCGCGACGGCTTCGGCGCCGACCTGGTCGCCGTCATGCCCAGGCCAGGCGCATCGAAAGACGAGTATGTGCCGTACCAGGAAACCCGCTTCCCCGTCGTCACGGCGCTGATCCGCTTCGACGGCAACAGCCTGCAGGAGGTATTGGCCACGCAGCAGTTGATGGTGATGCTGGTCGACCCGACGCGCAGCGACTCGATGCGCATGGCGGGCCAGGAATTGCCGGTGGCGGCCAACTTCACGGCCGGCTATGGCCTGTGGCTGGCCCGTTCCGGTTTCGGCGTGCAGGCGCTGCGCACCCTGTTCGGCCGCGCCGATGGCATCTCGCGCCCGCAGGTGCACCTGATGCAGCCCTACGACCCGAACAAGCGCACCATCGTCATGCTGCACGGCCTGGCCAGCAGTCCCGAAGCGTGGATCAATGTGGCGAATGAATTGATGGGCGACGAGCAGCTGCGGCGCCGCTACCAGATCTGGCAGGTGTACTACCCGAGCAATGCGCCGCTGGCAGCCAACAACGCCGCCATCCGCCAGGCGCTGGCCGCCACCCTGGCGCATTTCGACCCGGCTGGCAAGGCGATTGCTGCGAACGACATGGTCTTGATCGGCCACAGCATGGGTGGCGTGCTGGCGCGCCTGATGGTATCGGATGCCAGCAACACCCTGCTCGACGCCATCACGGAAGAATACCATTTGAAGGGCAAGAAGGCGGAAAAAGTACGCGCCGGACTGGCACCCTACCTCAATTTCACGGCCATGCCGCAGGTAAACCGCGCCATCTTCATCGCCGCGCCACACCGCGGCACCTCGTTCGCCAACCACAAGGTGGCGCGCTGGATCGCCAACCTCGTCACCCTGCCCATCAACATGCTCGAGCAGCTGTCGGACGCGGCTGGCAGCCTGGCGCAGCTCGACACGGGCAGCAGCGAGCCGCTGCGCATCCCCAACAGCATCGATAACCTCAGCGACAAAGACCCGTTCGTGCGCCTGGTGGCAGACCTGCCCATCAGCCCGAAAGTGCGCTACTACTCCATCATGGGCAACGACACGCCGGACCTGCCGCTGGCGGAATCGAGCGACGGCGTGGTGCCCTACGCCAGCGCCCACCTCGACGGCGCCTTGTCGGAAAAAGTCATCCCTTCCTGGCACAGCGTGCAGGAAAGCCCGCAGGCAATCCTGGAGATACGGCGGATTTTACGGCTGGCGGACAGCTTGCCCTGACCGGCCGCAGATATCTCGCTGCCTGATGCAGGAAAATGCGCCTTCGCTTGATAAGGTTGCGAAACATGAGCATATACCCGAGGAGCGAACGTGACAGCGCATCTGCATCACGACACCCTGGCGCCCGGGCGCCGGGAATGGACCGACAACGACCTGCGGGTAGTGGAACAATTCTCGCAATTGGTGAGCGCACAACTCGACCTGTTGGCGCAAGGTCCCGGGCGCGAACGCGTGATCGACGTGGCTACGCGCGCGCTCAATACGGCGCGCGCTTCGCTGCTCGCCACGCCGCCGTCGATCCTGCTGCAACTTCCCGTGTCACAACTCAAGGTATCCGATGTCATTGGGCAAGGGTGGGTGGAACTGTCGCAGGCGTCGCTGTATCGCGCCGTGGAAAGCCAGCGGTTCTATTGCGTGACACCCAGGGGGCGCGGTATCGGCAAGGAGTTTCCGGCCTGGCAATTTATCCAGCCCGTGCCGGAACTGATCGCGCCCGTGCTGGCCATCCTCGCCGGCCAGCCCGGTAGCGACATCCATGCCTTCTGGATCAGCAGCGCAGACGAACTCAACGAACTTTCGCCGGCAGAGATGCTTGCAGGCAAAGCGTTCGAAACCTGGACCGAGATCCACCCCAGCCAGCAGGCGCTGCTGGCTTTGCCCGCCAGCGAGAGATTGCGCAAGGTGCTGGCGGCGGCGAAGTGGCAGCATAGGGGCATGGCCGACATCGTAGGTTAGGCCCGCATGACGCTACAACGAAAAGATACGCCCATCCCGCCAGAAATGACCGCGCGCCTGCCGGCGCTGGCATCGCTGAGCGCTGAATTATTGAGTCATATCATCACCCATCCAGCAGGCCAGGCCTTGGTGCGCGCCGCATGGAACGCAGCGTCCATCTGGCCTGTCAAGGTCGAACGCACGTATCGCTTCGGCCCGCCTGCCGAACTGGCAGATGCGGCCGGCTTCCCCCATCACTGGGTGCATATTGCGGATGACGCCTATACGGCTGCCTGGGAAGCCCAGCTTTGCCAGAACGACGTGACGCGCCGGGCACCTTTTATATTGCCCATGGTGCGGAACTGGCGCTGATCGCCACGCTGTCGTTCAGCGCCCCGCTGCAATTGCTCGACCTGACAGGGCTGGCCGCCGGCCGCCTGGGTATCTACGATCAATTGCGCAGTCCCGACCACGGCTGGTGCCAATGGCTGGGCTGGCAGCCGTAGGTCGGATTAGGCGGAGCCGTAATCCGACAACATTGTTAGCTTCACTTTGGAAAAAGCCAACAACGTTGTCGGATTACGCGGGGCTTTGCCCCGCTAACCCGACCTACCAGGCTGATCTGAGATTCATCACACCGGCTCGCGCCACTTGTCCTTGATCTCGAGCATGGCCGGCAAGTGTTCCACAAACAGCGCCAGCAGGGTCGGGTCGAAGTGCGTGCCGCTGTCGCGCTGCATGGTGGCGATGGCTTCTTCAACCGTCCAGGCGCGCTTGTAGGGGCGCTCGCTGGTGAGCGCGTCGAAGACGTCGGCGATGGCGACGATGCGGCCTTCGTGGGGGATTTCCTCGCCTTGCAAGCCTTGCGGATAGCCGCTGCCATCCCATTTCTCGTGGTGCGTCAGGGCGATGATGCGCGCCATTTTTAAAAGGCCGCCCGCGTGCTCGCCGATGATGGCCGCGCCGATTTCCGCATGGCGGCGCATGACGCTCCATTCGTCCGCATCGAGCTTGCCCGGCTTTTGCAGGATGGCGTCGGGGATGCCGATCTTGCCCACGTCGTGCATGGGCGCCGCGTTGAGCAGGTCTTCCGCCCTGGCCGCGCTGTAGCCGGCCGCCAGCGCCAGCTGGCGGGCGTAATAGCTCATGCGGATGACGTGCATGCCCGTCTCGTTGTCCTTGTATTCGGCCGCCTGGCCCAGGGTCTGGATCACCTGCAGGCGCGAGCGGCGCAATTCCTCGGCATCGACCAGCGACAGATGCGTGCGCACGCGGGCGCGCACGATGGACGGGCTGACGGGCTTGGTGATGTAGTCGACGGCGCCGGCTTCAAAGCCGTCTGCCTCGTCCTTCACGTCGCACAGGGCCGTCACAAAAATGACGGGGATGGACGCGGTGGCCGGCATGGCTTTGAGCTGGCGGCACACTTCGTAGCCCGTCATGGCGGGCATCATGATGTCGAGCAGGATCAGTTCGACGGGATTGTTCTGCGCCAGTTCCAGCGCCTTCTCGCCATCTTTCGCATACAGCAGGCGGTAATCATCCTGCAAAATTTGCCGCAGCACCTGCAGATTCGTCGCTTCGTCGTCCACCAGCAGCAGGATCGGTTTGTCTTCGTGTAAGGTCATCGTTAGCCCAATATCAGGAAAGGTCGGCTGGCGCTTCCAGCCACGCCAGCAGCTGGCGCAGCACGTCTGCGGCGCGCGCAAATTCAAAATCGTCGAGGGCGCCGGCCAGCGCCTGCAGGCGCTGCTGCTGGCCGTGCGGCGCCAGCATGGCGGCGATCCGCGCCATCAGGGCGTCGTCCAGCTGTCCGCCTTCCAGGCTGACGATGGCTTGCCGCAGCAAGGCGCCAGCGGCGGATGCATCGAGCGCCGCGCTGACAGCCGGTGCAGCATCGACCGGCGCCAAAGGCGCCCCGGCATCGACCTCCAGCTCGCCGGCCAGCGCCATGAAGGCGGCCGCCAGCTGTACCAGCAATTCGGTGGCCGGCAACTGGCGCGCGATCGCTTGCTCGATGCGTCCCAGCAGGCTTTCGACCTGCACCAGGCACAGGTTGCCCGCCGCGCCCTTGATACGGTGCAGCAGGTGGCCCGCTACGCTGCCATCGCCACGTTCCAGCTCCGCCGCCAGCATGGCGGCGCAATCGCCATTGGCCTGCACAAAACGTGCGATGGCCCGCTGCAAGGTCTCGCGGCCACCCCACAGGGCGATGCCGCGCTGCCAGTCCACCTGGCCTGCGGCCGCACGCGCCGCCGAGCCGGCCGCCGGCGGCGGCATGGCCACGGCGATATCGAGCAGGCGGGCGATTTCCGCCGTCAGCTTGTGCATTTCCAGCGGCTTCGAGGCAAAACCGTTCATGCCCGCCGTCTGCGCGGCGCGCCGGTCCTGTTCCAGTACGCTGGCCGTCAGGGCGATGATGGGCGTCGCCTTCAAGCCCTGTTCGCGCTCGTACACGCGGATCAGGCGTGTCGCTTCCAGGCCATCCATGCGCGGCATCTGCACGTCCATCAGGACGATGTCGAAGCTGCCACGGCTGAACTCGCGCACGGCGCTCTCGCCATCGCTGGCGGCGATCACCTGGTGGCCGGCCGCGCCCAGACTAATCTGCAGCAGCTCCACGTTCTGCGGCACGTCGTCGGCCACCAGGATGCGCAGCGGCGGCAAGGCCACCACGGGCTGTTCGCTGCGGCGCGCCACAGCCTTGCCCGGCGCCAGCGGCAGCAATACATGGAACACGCTGCCCACGCCCAGGGTGCTTTCCACCGTGATGGTGCCACCCATCAGTTCGACCAGCTGCAGCGAAATTGTCGTGCCCAGGCCCGTGCCGCCAAAGCGGCGGCTCATGGAGGAATCGGCTTGCGTAAACGGGGCGAAGATCTTGTCCAGGCGGTCGGCGGGGATGCCGATGCCCGTGTCGTGCACGGCGATATGCACCTGCTCGCCCTGCATAGCGATGGCCACGCGCACGTGGCCCACTTCCGTGAACTTGACGGCGTTGCCGATCAAATTCGTCAGTACCTGCTGCAGCCGGCGCGCGTCGCCCAGGAAGAACTGCCCCATGCCCGGATCGACGTCCACATGCAGCACCAAATCGCGCGCCTGCGCCGTGATGCGCAGGGATGCCGCCACGTGGTCGACCAGGTCCGGCAGCGAAAAGTCCACCAGTTCCAGCTCGGTGGCGCCTTTTTCCAGCTTGGCCGTGTCGAGGATGTCGTTGAGCAGCTCGAGCAGCGAACGGGCCGACTGGCGCACCGTGCCCAGGTGGCGGCGCTGCAGGCTGTCCAGGGCTGTCCCCAGCAGCACTTCCGTAAAGCCGATGATGGCATTCATCGGCGTGCGGATTTCATGGCTCATGTTGGCCAGGAAGCTGGTTTTCGATTCGGCGGCCAGCTCGGCGCGGTCTTTTGCCGCGCGCAGGTTTTCCTGCATGGCGCGCCGCTCGCTCACGTCGGTGGCCAGCTTGACCACCTTGAACGGCTTGCCGTCCGCGTTGAAGATCGGGTTGTACGAGGCCTGTATCCACACTTCCCGGCCATCCTTGTCGATGCGCTTGTACTCGCCCGTATTGAATTCGCCCTGCGCCAGCTGCTGCCAGAAAGCGATGTAGTCGGGCGAAGTGACATAAGCCGGTTCGCAGAAGATGCTGTGGTGCAGCCCCAGCACGTCATCGAGCTGGTAGCCGAGCAGGTCGAGGAAGTTCTGGTTGACCGCCAGGATGCGCCCCTGCAGGTCGAACTCGATGACGGCCATCGCGCGCGAGATGGCCGTGACCTTGCCCTCGTATTCGGCGTTGCGCAATTCGCTTTCCGTGATGTCGAGGATGACGCCGTCGATCCAGCGCACCACGCCATCGTTGTCGAGCACAGGGCCGCTGCTTTCGCGCACCCAGCGCTCGCGCCCGTCGCGGTGGATCAGGCGGTAGACGTTCTCGAAATCGCGCTTCTCGCCGGCCGCCTGCACGCAGGTGTCGTTGACGCGCTGGCGGTCGTCCGGATGCACGAGCTCGAACAGCCTGACCCGCCCTTCGATGAAGTCCTGCGGGATCCAGCCTGTCAGGTTGAAGACAGCATCGCTGATGAAGATCATCTTCCATTCGGGCGCGAAGCTGCAGTGGAAGGACACGCCGGGGATATTGCGGATCAGGGTGCGGTACTGGCGCTCGCTGTCCTTCAGCGCCTGTTCCATGCTGCGCGAGGAGCGCATGTCCGTGACAAACGCCACGAACAGGGGCTGGCCCGGCGTGTCGATCTTGCCGATCGCCACGCGCATGGGCAGCACGGCGCCATCCTTGTGGCGGCCGTCGAGTTCGCGTCCGCTGTCGAGGATGCGCGAGGCGCCCGTTTCCAGGTAGTCGCGCAAATAGCCCTCGTACGCGGCCGCATCGGCTGCTTGCAGCAGCACGCTGGCGTCGCGCCCCACGATCTGTGCTTCGGACCAGCCAAACAGGCTTTCCGCGGCGGGGTTAAAGGAACGCACCTTGCCCTGGCCATCGATGGTGATCAGGCCATCGGCGGCCGTGTCGACGATGGCGCGCAGGCGCGACTCGCCGGCGCTGGCATGGCGCAACAACTGGCGGTAGCGCAGCAAGCCGTTCGCGGCGACCACGAAGACGGTCAGGGTGACGGTGATCAGGGCCACGGCCAGGGCCACGAACGAGGCTTGCACCGTAATCGTGTTCTCGCCTGCCGTGGGCGTACCGGAAAAGCGCGCCGCCAGCATACCCGTGTAATGCATGCCGGAAATGGCCAGGCCCATGACGACACTGCTGACCAGCAACGCCGTCAGCGCACTGAGGCGCTGACGCATGGCGCTCAGGCCGAAGCGTATCCACAGTGCCAGCATGGCCATGGTGACGGCCACCAGCAGCGACAGCGCAAACAGCCACGGCTCGTAGTGCAGGGTCAGCGAAGTTTGCATGGCGGCCATGCCGCTGTAATGCATGGAGCCGATGCCCACGCCCACCAGCACGCCGCCCACCACCAGCTGGCGCCAGCTGATGCGCGGACGCGCCAGCAGGTTCAGCGCCACCCATGACGCGGCCACGCCAGGCAGCATCGACAACAGGGTCAGCCCCGGTTCGAAGGACACGCGCGTGCAGATGTCGAAAGCCAGCATGCCGATGAAGTGCATCGACCAGATCCCGCCGCCGAGCGCGATGGCGCCCGTGATGATGGCCGTCTGGCGCTGGAAGCCGCGCTCGCTGCTGCGCGCCATGCCGGCGATCTGCAGGGCCATGAACGAGGCAAAGATGGCAATGCCGATGGAAAACAGCACCAGCCAGGCATCATGCGTGCCGTAGATATACGGCACGGTATCGGTCGAAAAGGCAAAGATGGAACTGAGCATACTGTCGTGAACTACATAGAGTGAAACGTGACGTCGCAAAACATGACAGCGCACCGCGCGCCGGCGCCAGGCCTTTTAGCAAAGCGGCAACACAGCGAAAATGACAACGGCAGCAATCGACCAGGGCAAGGCTCGGTCATCACGCCCGCGCCTGCCGCGCGGGGGAAAGGTGCCCGTTCAGAGAGAACAAGCGAAATACGTACGAACTCTGGCGCGGATAGCTGGCCGCCAGCGTGACGATGATTTTTTAAAGAGCCATGAGTATAGTTGCTTT